>Ga0183095_10393_pt3 | contig 109773 bp, 89 predicted proteins | sample BioMet4_FD_130346 | JGI IMG/M metagenome (GOLD analysis project Ga0183095, IMG submission 130346) | Microbial communities from bioreactor (seeded with sewage sludge) at LBNL, California, USA - Biofuel metagenome 4 (v2) (version 3) | ecosystem: Engineered > Bioreactor > Anaerobic > Unclassified ...
AGTTGGGCAAAGGTTTTGGATAACGGAAAAACAGAAAAAACTGCAATTATTATAGCCGTACGTATTGTATTTTTCATAAGGTGTGATTTAAATATTTTCATTTTTCTCTGACCCTACCCTTCCGGCATTCTCCTGCATTTCCGGTTTACTAGTTCCTCCCCTTTGGGGAGGTTAGGAGGGGTTATTTTGTTATAACCAATTTCGTCTCCGCCACCTGTTTCTTATCCGCTACCAAACGCACCATATACATGCCGGCGGGTAACGAAGAAATGTCGAGCGTAAGTTGTTTTTCGTCTTTCTGCAACGTACGGCTGAGTTGCAGCCTGCCGTTAAGATCGTAGATTCCCAGTTCCGGATTGTCGTTGTAGCGGTAGGTTGCCGTAACCACCGTAAATCCTCCGGTTTGGGTTTTCTCTACCGTATACTGCGGCAGGGTGATGGTAACATTATCCGTTGCCGGATTAGGCGAAAGTAGAAATTGTTGTGCTTCCGTATTCTTTTCCGGCTCATCTATCCCAAGGATGATGTCCCATTGGGGATCAATGACCGAGGAGGTAATGGGATGACCACACAGGGAATCATAAGTAAATACCGCAGGGTTAAGGGTATCGTTCTCTAAATCTGGGGTAAGTTTAAACAAATAGGGTATAAAATCCTCTCCTATCAAAAAACTGCCAAAACACAGATATTTTTTGTCGTAGGTTACACTAGAACCACAGAATGTGTAATAATCAGATATTAAAGACCTTTGTTTTAACACATTTCCCATAGTATCTGTTATCAAGATTCCTTCTTCAGGGTTATTATCAATTGTCCATCCTGTAGCTAAAATTAATGTAGTATCATTTAAAAAATCAATAGTTGTTGCAATACCTAATTGTGTATTTTCTACAAGATCTTTTGCCATTAAGGATTCGCCGGAAGGCGACATCTTTAATAAACAGGGAGAATCCGGAAGTCCAGCTTCGTTCCGTGTATGCCTTGCTGCCGTATAAATCATTCCCGTGTTGCTTTCCGCTGATCTAACAGCATCTGAATAATAATAATCACTGTTCCATACCCGGTTCCATCGGGTACTCAGATCCCCATTGTAATTTATAAAATAAGAACGGGTAAACCAGAGTAATGAATCCCCAGAATTAGGATAATCAGCAAATCCGGTGATTAACGATGTTCCGTTACTAAGGGATAGTATACTACGAGCTTCATCATTATGCAAGTTAGGATCATCTTTTATAAAATCTTTTACTTTTAGCATATTTCCTTCAGGGTCAAGACGAATAACTGAAATACGCTGGTTACTAAATGGATCATAGGTATACATCAGAACCATAAAATCATAATACCCTTCCGGTGTCTGGTTTACACCACAACCCAAATTAATAGACCCCTCTACCGGAAACCATTTAGCCCATTCGATTTCTCCACAAGCATTCAGCTTAATAATACAGGGATCAGAATCCCAGTCGTTTGATCCATTAAGCCTCGAACCGGCGAGTATCAAACCTCCATCCTGTGTCTGTTTAAAGCTCATGCTTTCTATACAATACGAAGTATTGCCTATTTTTTTATCCCATAAAATATTCCCGTTAACGTCCGTCTTAGTTACACAGATATGATCATAATACAGATTACTTTCAGAACAATCAGAAAGCAATAAATATCCCTTATCGTATGCCTCTGTCAAATCGGTTGCTTGTACATTATTATAGTTTCCTTGATAAGTCTTAGGCCAAAGCTGTGCAAAGGTCTTGGATAAAGGAAAAACAGAAAAAACTGTAATTATTATAGCCGTACGTATCGTATTTTTCATAAGGTGTGATTTAGATGTTTTCATTTTTATCTGACCCTACCCATCCGGCATTCTCCTGCATTTCCGGTTTACTAGCTCCTCCCCTTTGGGGAGGTTAGGAGGGGTTATTTTGTTATAATTAATTTCGTCTCCGCCACCTGTTTCTTATCCGCTACCAGACGCACCATATACATGCCGGCGGGTAACGAAGAAATGTCGAGCGTAAGTTGTTTTTCATCTTTCTGCAACGTACGGCTGAGTTGCAGCCTGCCGTTAAGGTCGTAGATTTCCAATTCCGGTTTGTCGTTGTAGCGATAGGTTGCCGTAACCACCGTAAAGCCTCCGGTTTGGGTTTTCTCTACCGTATACTGCGGCAGGGTAATGGTAACATTATCGGTTGCAGGATTAGGCGAAAGCAGAAATTGTTGTGCTTCCGTGTTCTTTTCCGGTTCATCTATGCCTACGATAATATCCCACTGAGGATCGATTACCGAGGTGGTAATGGAATGTCCGCACAAGGAATCATAGGTAAATACTGCCGGGTTTAACGTATCATACTCCAGATCGGATGTGAGCTTATAAAGATAGGGTATTATTGTACTATTTTCATAAAAGCTGCCAATTACCAGCAGTTTATTATCGTATGTCGTACATGATCCCCTAAGAGTGGATTGCGAACTTATTAAAAATTTCCGTTTAGAGACATTACCAAGAGTATCGGCTTTAAGTACTTCAACAAAATTATTATTATTTGCATCAGCCCAAGATACTCCTAACGCTATTTCATTAGTATCCATAAAATTTATTGTTGTTGCTATTCCTACCTGAGCATTAGAAGCCAAATCGGCATATAATAATGGAACTCCGGCAGGCGATAGTTTTAGGAGAGACGGTGAATACGTATGGGGTATTTTGCTCTGGGTATGCCTCCCCACAGAATATACCATTCCTGTAGAACTCAATGTTGAAGCAAACGCCTCAGAGTAATAATGATCCTGAGCTCCACAAACGGTTTCCCAGTTCCGGTTAAATAGTGAATCATAATTGATATAATATGACCTGCCCCAATAAAAAATTGAATCTTCTGGATTGGGATAATCACATATACCTGTAAGGATACGTGTATTATCGGGCATTTTTAAGATGGTGTACATATCTTCATTAATAATGTGAGGATTTTCCCTCTTAAATGTTTTAAGATATAATACCTCACCCGAAGAATTCATGTGTGCCAAAGTAACTCGCTGGTTTTTGAATATATCACCGTAATACGGTATTAATACTTCATAATCCCCATTACTAAGCTGAATAACGTCATTACAATAATTGGTACTATTAGGCAATGAGAAAATTTTTGCCCATTCTATTTCGTAACAAGCATTCAATTTAATAATACATGGATCAGCATTGGGATAAGGGTCTAAAAGCGTAGATTGTCCAACAAGGATTAGTCCATTATCCGAAGTTTTTTTAATTTTTACTCCCATGGTACCATATGCCCAGTTGCCAATTTTCCTATCCCAAATAACGTTTCCATTAACATCGGTTTTAAATAACCATACAAAATTGGGATCTTCGCTATATAAAGAAGGATACAGATCTGCTATAAAAAGATACCCCTTATCATAATCTTCTAATATATCCTTAGCATGAACATTGTTCCACCACTCCCCATAATTTTTTGGCCAAAGCTGAGCAAAAGTCTTGGATAACGGAAAAATAAAAAAAACTGTAATTATTATAGCCGTACGTATTGTATTTTTCATAAGGTGTGATTTAAATATTTTCATTTTTATCTGACCCTACCCATCCGGCATTCTCCTGCATTTCCGGTTTACTCGTTCCTCCCCTTTGGGGAGGTTAGGAGGGGTTTGGAGGTTAGGTGTGATTTTATAAGAATCTGCCGCTAATCTATAAATAATATTTAATATACGTTTCGCATTAAGATAATTTTTTAATAAATATTTTTTATCGGAATTATTCACCAACAACATTAATCATTAGCCATTAATCATTAACAAATTACCCCGCCTGGCCATCCTGTTTATTATTCTGTTTTTAAAATTACTTCCTAAATTCTTATTTTTTCTGTTTTTTTTTGCATTTATCGTAAAAAAAAACTTGCATATTAATTTTATTTTTTTATTAACTTTACCCCGTTAATTTTAAAATTAAAAACCATGGAAAAGAAATCGCCTTACCCGGTAATGATTACCCTGCAGGCAATGAGGGTAGTTATTATTAACATGAAAAAATTTATCCCCGATTTTACTAAACGGCGGCATTCGTTCACCACGGAATATGCCGATGCTACGCTTGAAAGGATAGATACTACTACAAATGAACTATCGAAGGATAAATACCAGATGCAAAAAGAAGCAACCGGCAATGTGCTTGACAAAGAAGCGCTGGCTCTGGATTTGCTAACCGATTTTTCTGCCGACCTCAAAGTGGCTTATCGTAAGGATAAACCACGACTCGGCTATGTTCGCCAAACCCTGGGTTTCAGCAAATATTACGAAGAAGCCAAAAGTTTGAACCAGGAAGCATTGGCTGCCCTGCTTTTTTCGTTTAACCAGAATGTGGAACCCCTTCGTGTGGAACTAACCGGAAAAGAAATCCCGGGCGAAAGCATTGATACCATTAAAGACCTTGCCCAATCGTTTGCCACAGCCGATGCCGAACAGGAAGGCAAAAAAGGCGATACCGGAATACTTAATGATGAACAAACGGTTTTGTTTAACGACTTGTACGATGATGTAATGAATATTTGTACGTTGGGTCAATCTATCTTCAAAAAAGATCCTGCCCGGAAGAAAATGTTTGCTTTTTCGGTTATTATAGAAGAGATGTCGCCCAAAAAAACAGGCAATGAAGATCCGCCTGCTACTCCCGAAGCATAATAGTTTCTTAACAAAATAGTAATCCCCGATAGGGTTTATACCCTGTCGGGGATAACTTTATGGCTATTTTAGGTACCTGGGCATTTTGGGATAGCTCCCGAGCTTTTTGGGAATTTGGCATCGTAAATCTCGCAAAGACGCAATGACGCAAAGTTACCATCACTCCCCCTTTCATCACTCCCATCACTCCATCACTTCCATCACGCCATCACTTCCATCACTCCATCACTTCCATCACTTCCATCACTCCATCACTTTCATCACTTCATCTTGGGATAGTTCCCGAGCATTTTGGGATGGCTCCCGAGCTTTTTGGGATGGCTCCCGAGCTTTTTGGGATAGCTCCCGAGGATTTTGGGATAGTCCCCGAGCATTTTGGGATGATCCCCGGGCATTTTGGGATGACTCCCGAGCATTTTGGGACGGCTCCCGAGCATTTTGGGATGGTTCCCGAGGATTTTGGGATGGCTCCCGAACCTTCTCCCTTTCCTTCAGACATTCCATGTTTTAGGATCGTTTTAGACATTCCATGTTTTAGAGTGGGTAAGCATTATTGTTGGTTTTTATAAGCCAAAGTACGACTTTGGTTTATTATTTTAAACATATCAGACATTCCATGTTTTAGGATTATCAAACATTGTTGTTGGCTCTTGCAAATTAAGGTATAGCTTTAGTTTATTATTTTAAACATGGAATGTCACTCCATCACTTCCATCACTTCATCACCTCTTCATCACTCCATTCACAAAAAAAGCCCCCGGATTTCTCCGAAGGGCTTCATCTTAACGAGCAAAATATCTATTAATACATTCCACCCATGCCTGGATTTGGCATAGCCGGAGCTGCAGGAGTTTCCTCTTTAATATCAGAAATTACGCATTCGGTAGTAAGCAACATACCGGAAATAGAAGCGGCATTTTCGAGGGCAACACGGGTAACCTTGGTTGGGTCAATAACGCCGGTTTCAAACAGGTTTTCGTAAACTTCGGTACGGGCATTGAAACCAAAATCGCCTTTTCCTTCTCTTACTTTCTGAACGACTACGGAGCCTTCCATACCTGCATTAGTTACAATCTGGCGTAAAGGTTCTTCCAATACACGGCGAATGATAGCTACACCGGTAGCTTCGTCTTCGTTTTCGCATTTAACATCGTCCAATGCTTCGATAGAACGAACATAAGCTACACCACCACCAGGTACAATACCTTCTTCAACAGCGGCACGGGTTGCATGCAAAGCATCATCAAAACGATCTTTCTTTTCTTTCATTTCCACTTCACTTGCAGCGCCAACATAAATTACGGCAACACCACCCGACAATTTAGCCAGACGTTCCTGTAATTTTTCCTTGTCGTAGTCCGAAGTAGTATTTTCGATCTGAGCTTTAATCTGTCCGATACGGCCCTTGATGTCTTCTTTGTTTCCGAGTCCGCTTACGATAGTCGTATTATCTTTATCAATGGAAATCTTTTCCGATTGTCCAAGGTATGATAAATCGGCATCTTCGAGTTTATAACCCGTTTCTTCCGAAATAACGGTACCACCGGTTAAAATAGCAATATCTTCAAGCATAGCTTTACGACGATCGCCAAAGCCAGGAGCTTTAACGGCAACAATCTTCAGCGAACCTCTTAATTTATTAACCACTAACGTTGCCAATGCTTCACCTTCGATGTCTTCGGCTACGATTAATAATGGACGTCCGGTTTGTACAACCTTTTCGAGAATAGGAAGTAAATCCTTCATCACCGAGATTTTTTTGTCATAAATCAGGATGTAAGGATTTTCGTAAGTAGTTTCCATTTTTTCGGTATCCGTAACGAAATACGGGGAAATATATCCACGGTCGAACTGCATTCCTTCGACTACCTTAACATAGGTTTCGTTAATCTTGGCATCTTCGATGGTAATAACGCCTTCTTTCTTAACTTTACTCATTGCTTCAGCAATAATTTCACCGATTTTAGGATCATTATTGGCCGAAATGGTAGCTACCTGTTCTATTTTATCGTTGGTATCGCCAATTTCTCTTGACTGGGATTTAAGTTGTTTTACAACAGCTTCAACGGCTTTATCAATACCGCGTTTCAAATCCATGGGGTTGGCACCGGCAGTTACATTTTTCAATCCGGTGTTAATAATAGCCTGAGCCAGAACGGTTGCAGTGGTAGTACCGTCGCCTGCCAGGTCGGAGGTTTTAGAAGCGACTTCTTTAACAAGCTGAGCGCCCATATTTTCGATAGGGTCTTTCAATTCAATTTCTTTGGCTACGGTTACGCCATCTTTGGTGATAGCTGGAGCGCCATATTTTTTGTCGAGGATAACATTACGGCCTTTAGGTCCTAACGTAACTTTGACAGCATTTGCTAAAGCATCTGCGCCTCTTTTTAAAGCTTCGCGAGCTTCAAATTCGAATATAATATCTTTTGCCATATTATTTAATGATTTAAGGATTAATACTATTTGTTTAAAAATAATTAAATAATTGCCAGAATATCCGATTCACGCATCATAAGGTAATCCTTACCATCTACATTGATTTCGGTTCCGGCGTATTTTCCGTATAAAACGGTATCACCTGGTTTTACTGTCATAGGCTCATCTTTTTTACCATTTCCTACAGCCATTACAATTCCTTTTTGTGGTTTTTCTTTCGCGGTATCGGGAATAATAATTCCACCTGCAGTCTTCTGTTCGGCAGCAGCCGGTTCAACCAACACTCTGTCTGCTAATGGTTTGATGTTCAACTTAGTCATTGTTAATTATTTTTTTGTTAGACATTAATGAATTATAAATACTAATTGTAACAAAGCACTGTCATATTCTATGCCAAAGTCGTTTTATAAAAAAAATGTCAGAATTTTATGACATTCTGACATTTTTAAATTTTTGAATTCCGAAAACCTATTCTTCTTTAGCTGGAGGAGCTTTATAATCTGTGGCTTGTTGTGTCTTGTTTTTGTCGAGTTGGTTTCTCAATTCCGTATCGGCAGCACTTTTTACGTTTGTATTCCGTGGGATTACAAATATTGAAGCCAAACTTAATATCAAAAGGATGATGGCCAACGTCCATGTAGCTTTTTCAAGGAAGTCGGCAGTTTTCCGCACGCCCATAAATTGATTAGAACCGGCAAAATTAGAAGCTAATCCACCTCCTTTTGAGTTTTGAACCAGAACTACAAGGATTAATATAATGCAAGTAATAAGAATCAGAACAGAAATAAAAACGTATGCGCCCATGATGTTGTATTTTATGTTGTTTTACTATAGATTTTGAATTTTTCTAATTTGGTCTGCAAAGTAACTGCTTTTATCAGGAAAAACCAAACATAATTTTTCATAAATTTTAATGGCTCTATCATTATGACCTTGTTTTAGGTATATTTTAGCCAAAGTTTCGGTAACGATGTCTTCATTTTCCTGGGTACTCTGCCGTGCCCAATCCAGAGGTTTAAAAAATTCAGCTTTCCCCCTTGTAATGGTAGGTTGTTCGTCAATAAATTTATTGATTAATTCAGAATTTTTGGCCTTAAATTTATTTTGAGTTATCTTTTCCTTTGATTTTTCCTCCTTGATTTCGGAAAGACGTTTTTTAATCAACTCCAATAAATCAGTTTTCTGGTCATCTTTAACCGGCAATATTTCCGGTTTCGGAATTAAATCCGGTTCCATCTTCAAACGGTAAGCAACCGGCTGAAAGGAGTCTGATTTTAGTGATTTTGGAATATTTAATGTATCTTCTATGAGTTGCTTAAGCTTTTTACGATCGGAGGAATAAGCTGCAGCTAATTTTAGTTGGTTCGAAAAACGAAAATGATTTAAAACGTGAAGATTTTTAACAAAAAGTAACTGAAGAACTTGACAATATGGAAATTCATTAATCAGGTTTTCGAGCCTTGAAAGACTTTCAAGGTTTAATTGCCCGGGATGTTGAATGAAATGATCAAGCTCAAACTTATTCATTGATAAATGTAATTCGTACGATGGTCATCTACCAATTGACAACTGCTTTATTAAATATATCCTCGACCAATAAATCATTAATTTGTTTGATCAAATCCTGTTCTATTTGTGAAAGATTTTTACTGCTTTCATAATCGACATACCGTTCGAAAGAAGTTTCAAAATTTTGTTTGGAGTCTAATTTATTAGTAAAGCGCACATTCACTTTTACGGTAAACCGGTTAAGTGCCGAAGTTTCATTTCCTTGAATGGCTGTAGGCTGTGCCGGAACGTATTCGGTTATTTCGCCTTCAATGTTCAGGTCGCCATTTGATTTCACTTGTGTCAGATTAGTTTGAGAAGCGAATTTATCCCTTAAAGCCTGAGTAAATGATTGAGCCAGCGTAGGCTGAACTATCGAGGCATTATTGGCAAAATATTGAATGGAAACCGTTTTTACATCAGGTGAAATGGAAGCTCCGGTAAAGGAATAAATACCACATCCGGTAAACATGAAGCAAATCGCGGTAAAAAACATTATATTTTTAAAAAATCGGAAATGATTCCGTCGTTTCAAGGTTCTATTCATAATTTTACTATTTGTATCTCCATTTTATCCCCTTAGGTTTTTTACCTTACGTATTTATTGGATATCGTATTCTTTAATTTTTCGATAGAGAGTTCGTTCCGAAATACCCAATTCCTTTGCAGCGTTTTTGCGTTTTCCATTATGTTTTTCGAGCGCTTTTTTAATAAGGTCCACTTCTTTTTTTTGTAAGGATAATGATTCTTCAAGTATTTCCGAATGTTGAATTGGCTCATCATCAGATGAACTAAAATCCTGATGAATTTCAAATTTTTCAGCATCATCGGAATCGGGAGCAAAATTTTTATAAAGGTTTTGAATTTGCTGGGAATGATTTTCCTGAAAATGACGGGAGTCGCCTTCATTTTGAATAATATCGCTAACCAATTTTTTTAAATCATTAACGTCCTGTCTCATATCAAATAAAACTTTGTAAAGCAGTTCTCTTTCCAGAAATTCTTTACCAGAAACTTCTTTTTTGGAATAGAGAACCGGCAAGTCGCGATTTTGGCTTTGAGGCAGATATTTAATAAGAATATCTGAAGGAATAAGACGATTTTCTTCAATAATGGAGATCTGTTCGGTAATATTTTTCAGCTGACGAACATTTCCCGGCCAGCGATAGTTAACAAGCAATTTTTTCGCATCTTCATCTAATTCAACAACAGGCATGCGGTATTTTTCGGCAAAATCGGAAGCAAATTTACGGAAAAGGAGAAAAATATCTTCTTTGCGGTCTCTGAGGGAAGGCACATGAATGGGAACTGTATTTAAACGGTAATAAAGATCCTCACGGAATTTGCCCTGATCAATAGCATCCGGGATATAAATATTAGAAGCTGCTACCACTCTCACATTTGTTTTTTGTCCTTTGGAAGAACCGACCCTGATAAATTCGCCACTTTCGAGTACTCTCAACAGCCGAACCTGGGTGGACAATGGTAATTCTGCAACTTCATCCAAAAAAATAGTACCTCCGTTCACTACCTCAAAGTATCCTTTACGAGCTTCATGTGCACCGGTAAACGAACCTTTTTCGTGTCCGAAAAGTTCGCTATCAATGGTACCTTCGGGTATGGCGCCGCAGTTTACGGCTATATATTGTCCATGTTTACGCGAGCTCAACTGATGAATAATTTGAGGAAAGACTTCTTTCCCTGTACCGCTTTCGCCAAAAATCAATACCGAGATATCGGTAGGAGATACTTGTCTGGCTATATCTATCGCCCTATCAAGCAGGGGAGAATTACCTATAATTCCAAACCGTTGTTTTATTGTTTGAATATTCATTTTTGCCAAATTTAGCAGCAACCGATAACCATTTTACAAACCTACATTAAAAAAGCATAATAATCACCCTTTGCTTTAAAGTGTCGAAGTGCTTCGATAATTTTTATGCTAACCATTAGCCACCATTATCATATAAAAATAGCAGAAACACGCCCGTATTTATTTAAAAATTACGAAAAAACGTTTATTTTTTTTCGTTCAGTAATTCCTTTTTAATACGCATAATATGCCCACGGCCGAGACCTTTTACCTCGCATCCCAATTCAAAATAACGACGGATTTTATCATCCGATAAAATACCAAAGCAGTCAATAATAGCAATGGGATTGCCCGCCCATTTCACCACATCATCAGGATTTAAATTTAAATAGCTGGAATGCGGCACGGCTAAAACGAGAGCTTCTACACCAGAAACAGCTTTAGGCAGATCCTTTAGCATTTCGATGCTGCTTAAATTATCCTGATTGCGAAAAAAACGCTTCCATGAATGAGCCAGGTCTTCGTCCTGATCTTCAAATTCATACCAATGATCAACATAAGGATCATGAACTCTGACTTCCGCACCCATCTGACTAAGTTTACGGACAACCATTTCACTTCCGCTGTAGCGGGTATCGCCCACATCCTGACGATAGCTTGCACCGCAAATCAGAACATCGGCTCCTGCAATATAGCGCGACATATTACGCAAAGCATCCCTTACCAACTCAGCCACATGCAACGAACGAGTATCGTTAATATCGATAGCTGTCGGAGTGATTTTGAACACTTCGTCGCCATCTTCAAATCCGAGGATATTTCGGTAAGCCCAATAGCCCAAACCGCCATCTTTTGGCAAACAATAACCACCAACGCCAGGGCCTGGAAATATAATATTGCTATGTGTAGGTCTCATTTTAATGGCTTTAATCACTTTGATTAAATCCACGCCATTGCGTTCGGAAAAAATACTCCATTCATTTAAAAAGGCAAGTATGGTCGCACGATATGAATTTTCAACAATTTTTGTCGTTTCCGATTCAATGGGACGATCCATCACTGTCAAAGGAAAATCTTTGGTATTCAATACTTCGCGTAAAAACTTTTCCACCCGCTCGCGGGCTTCTTTATTACAACCCGAACAAACTCTCCAAAAATCACGGATACTTGCCACGTATTCTTTGCCAGGCATAACCCTTTCAAAGCTATGGGCTAAAATTGGCATGGAGGTAATTTTTCTTTTTGTAAAAGCTTTTTTCAAAATGGGCCAGGCAACAAATTCGGTGGTTCCCGGAGCTACCGTGGTTTCAATAAGTACCATGCAATGCGGCGGAATCTTTTGTCCGATAGTTTTCATGGTTGCCTCCAGCGCTGCCATGTCGGCTTCGCCAGTACGCATATTCCCTAAATTATTTTTTTTGTAATCGCACTGAACATCAACAACTACACAGTCGGCAAAAGCCAAACAATCGCTATTATAGGTTGCTACAAGAGTCTTTGTTTCATTCACGCAGCGGTTTATCATTTTATCAACTTCAGGATCTTCCGCTTTTATCGGTGAAACGCCCTGATTAAGCATAGGTATTTTCCAATAGCTTCGTGTGGAAGGACGCTGGCAACCAATAACAAACTTACTTGAATTACCATTTTTATCCTTGGTATCGGCAACAATGGCAGCCATTACAGCTCCTACAAATCCGACTCCCATTACTACCACAATTTCTTTACCTTCCGAACGGGCTTGTTTTACCAAATTCTCAATTCGCTGGTATTCCTTGGTATATTCATCTTTTAACGGAAGTGGATATTTTACGCCTGCCGGGCTTACCGAATATTTAACTTCATTGGCCATAAGAATTTTTTTAAAATATTAATTTGTTGCTTTTCAGTGTAATAATAAATTAGATGATTTATAAATTCCCAGTTGCAATATAATAATAAAAAGTTACAGTCGAAAACTACTTTTTTTACCTAATTTCGGCTCCCAATTCTTTTTGAAAAGCATGCATCAACTTTTCCATCGCAGAATCTATTTCTTTATCATTCATTGTTTTATTGTCGTTTAGCAAATTAAAACTAACGGCATACGATTTTTTATCATGGTCAATTTTATTCCCTTTATAAACATCAAATAATGAAACTTTTTTCAAAAGTGGTTTTCCGATGCGATAGGCTAATTTTTCTATTTCTGCAAAAGTTACCTTTTCATTGACAAGCAACGCCAAATCCCGTCGCACTTCCTGAAACTTGGGTATTCCCGTATATTTCATATCACGGTTTTGGATTAATGAAAACAGAACATCCCAGTTAAAATCGGCATAAAACACAGGTTGTTTACAATCAAAGCGTTTTAAAATCGCCGGTGAAACAGAGCCAAACTGAGCAATTTCCTCGCGATTAAGCTGATATGTTAAGCCCTGTTCAAAAATTTCGTTCGATAGGTACTCACTTTTTATTTTATTGATATTAAATCCAATATTTTGTAATAATAAATTGACATACATTTTTATATTAAAAAAATCGGCTTTCTCGTCGGAAGTTCGCCAGCTTTCGGGTTCAAGTCTTCCGGTAATATACAATGCCAGATGTGTATTCTGGATATATTTTTTCTGCACATCGGCATCTTTTTCCGCATCCGGATTTAAATGGTAGGTTGAGCCGAATTCATAAACTTTCAAATTAGTAATCTTCCGGTTCTGATTAAAAAGAATGGCTTCCAAACCGCCAAAGAGCAAAGTTTGCCGCATAACATCGAGTTCCTTGCTCAAAGGATTGGATAATTTTACATTTCTTTCCGGACTAAAAACAGAAGTGTACGTTGAATATTCCGATTTGGTTAGCGAATTGAGCATCATTTCCGAAAAGCCATTGTTAGTCAGAAAATCAGAAACGCGGTTAATTATTTTTTCCTTATCGGGCTTAGTGTAATATGACAAACTCGATTTAAGTGTTTCGCCAGTTTCTATATTGTTATAGCCATAAATCCGCAATATTTCCTCCACCACATCAGCTTCTCGTTGAACATCAGCCCGGAATGGCGGCACCGACAAAGATAAGCCTTCGGAAGTTTCGCCTACGATTTCTATTTTCAGATTCGTTAAAATATTTTTAACCGTCGCCGAAGGTATAACTTTCCCAACCAATTTGTTAAGATACTGATAAGTAAGCTCTATTTTAAAATTGGGAATCGGGTTCGGATAAACATCTACGATGTCGGAAGATACTTTCCCTCCGGCAATTTCCTTGATAAGCAGGGCTGCACGTTTCAGCGCATAAATGGTAATATTGGGATCGGCACCACGTTCGTAACGGAAGGAAGCATCAGTTTTCAATCCATGATATTTTGATGTTTTACGGATAGAAACCGGATTAAAATAGGCACTTTCGAGAAAAATATTTTTTGTTTTTCCCGTAACACCCGTTTTTTGGCCTCCGAAAACGCCTGCAATACACATTCCTTCCACAGCATTGCAAATCATTAAATTATCTGCTGTAAGCGTACGTTCCTTCTCGTCGAGGGTTATAAATTTTGTCCCTTCCGGTAATTTTTTAATTATCACCTGTTTCCCCAGAATCTGATCGGCATCAAAAAAGTGCATCGGCTGACCGGTTTCGAACAGAATAAAATTACTGATATCCACCAAATTATTAATTGAGCGTATCCCAATGGAATGCAGGTATTTTTTAAGCCAATCGGGAGATTCCTTTACTTCCACTGCCGATATCGTCAACCCGGAATATCGCGGGCAAGCCTGAACATCTTCTATTTTTACATCAATGGGAAAATCATGATTATCAATGGAAAATTTTTCAACCGATGGAATAGCCAAGCTAAACGGATTGGTATTATTTTTTTCAAATTCAATGGCATTCAAAACGGCAACTAAATCGCGGGCAACACCGATATGCGAGGTTGCATCAGAACGATTAGCTGTTAGTCCGATTTCAAAAGCAGTGTCGTTTGAAACATTAAAATATTTAAAACCAGGAGTTCCGACAACAGCAGCAGGATCAAGTACCATAATGCCATCATGTGAAGTTCCTAAGCCCAATTCATCCTCGGCACAAATCATGCCTTCGGAAAGCTCGCCACGAATTTTTGATTTTTTAATCTGAAAAGTTTCATCTCCTTTATAAAAAGTTGTACCTATGGTAGCTACGGCAACTTTTTGCCCTGCGCTCACATTTGGTGCACCACAAACGATATGAAGGGGTTCGGCTTGCCCGACATCCACTGTGGTTATACTCAAATGATCGGAATCAGGATGTTTCCGGCAAGTTATTACTTCACCAATAACCACACCTTTTAGTCCACCTTTCACGGATTCGATGGCTTCTATCGATTCAACTTCCAACCCGCAATTGGTTAGTAATTGAGCGATGTTTTCGGAAGGTAAATCAACATTAATGTACTGTTTTAACCAGTTGTAAGAAATCTTCATCTGTATTTATACGTTTTAAAAAGAATGGCAAAAATAACGATAAATGTTGATTCGGAAGAGGAATTATCGCCGGATTTCTTTATCAACTTATTAAACCCCAGTTTTTATTTTTTTGTTGGTGGAGCTTCAACTGATACGCCAACAGGCTATTTTTTTCTTTTTCCAGGAGCGGATCATCATTAAGTATTTCCAAAACAAGTTGATGAGCAAATTTCAGGATTTTTTCATCTTTAATAATATCGGCAATTTTTAAATCGAGGATGCCACTTTGCTGTGTTCCTTCCATGTCGCCAGGTCCGCGAAGTTTCAGATCCATTTCAGCAATTTCAAATCCATCGGAAGTCCTGACCATGGTTTCAATACGTTTCCGGCCAATAGCTGTAAGTTTATAACCAGTTACCAGGATGCAATGCGACTGATCGGCTCCGCGCCCAACCCTACCCCGGAGCTGATGTAGCTGCGAGAGTCCAAAGCGTTCGGCATTTTCAATAACCATTACCGAAGCATTAGGCACATCCACACCGACCTCAATAACGGTAGTAGCAACCATTATTTGCGTTTCGCCATCGGCAAAACGTTTCATTTCCCTGTCTTTCTCCGCCGTTTTCATTTGACCATGGACCATGCTTACGGCATATTTTGGCGGAGGAAACTCATTGACAATAATATCGTATCCTTCCATAAGATGCTTCAAATCCAGCGTTTCCGATTCATTGATCAACGGATAAACAATATAAATTTGCCTTCCTTCGGCAATCTGTTGTTTTAAGAAATTAATGATTTTAGGAGAATCGTTCTCATAGAGATGGTAAGTTTTAACGGCTTTTCTACCCGGAGGCATTTCGTCGATCACGGAATAATCAAGATCGCCATAAACGGTCATGGCAAGGGTACGGGGAATGGGAGTAGCCGTCATAACCAACACATGGGGTGCTATGGTATTCTTTTCCCACATTTTTGCCCGCTGAGCAACGCCAAAACGGTGCTGCTCATCAATAATAACCATTCCAAGATTGGCAAACTTCACATCTTCTTCAATCAAAGCATGTGTACCAATAAGTATCTTAAGATCTCCGGATTCCAGATTATTCTGAATAATTTTTCGCTGCGATTTTTTGGTTGAACCAGTAAGTAATTCAACTGAAATATCCAGACCGGTCAGAAAACGCATAATGGTTTTATAATGTTGATTAGCCAAGATTTCGGTTGGAGCCATCAAACAAGCCTGACAATGATTATCAAGCGCCATCAGCATAGTCATCAACGCAACCAACGTTTTACCGCTGCCTACGTCGCCCTGAAGCAGGCGGTTCATCTGTTTGCCGCTACCAACATCCGCACGTATTTCCTTGATTACTTTTTTTTGAGCGTTGGTTAATTCAAAAGGAAGGTTTTTATGATAAAAGTCGTTAAAATAATTTCCGATGACCGAAAACACATGTCCTTTTTTCTTTATTAATCTGACATTTTTTTGCTTAAGAACAGTCAGCTGAATAAAAAATAATTCTTCAAATTTCAGGCGGGACTGAGCTTTTTTGAGTATTTGCGTATCCGAAGGAAAATGAATATTGAATAGCGATTCCTCACGCGAAATAAGTTTTAAACGATTGATTATCTCTTCGGGTAATGTTTCGTGGATAATTCCTTTGGCGTTGCCCAATACTAATTTGATGATTTTAGCGATCCCTTTGCTGGTAAAGCCACGATTTTTAAGTTTCTCCGTAGTATTGTAAAAAGGCTGCAAACCTTCGGTAAAAGACATTTTATCCTCTGCCGGATCATCAATTTCGGGATGAACAATATTAAATTTGCCATTAAACAGGGAGGGCTTTCCAAAAACGATGTATTCATTATTGTATATATACCGGTCTTTTAGCCATTTAAATCCTTTAAACCATACAAGTTCCATTTCACCGGTATCGTCGTTAAGCGTAGCCGTCATCCGGGCAGAACTGCCGGAACCGATTATCTGGAAATCGCGGATATGCCCTTTCAGTTGAACATATGCCGCATCTGATTTCACTTCATTAATTTTCAAAAATTTACTGCGATCGATGTAACGGAAGGGATAATAGCCAAGCAAATCGCCATACGTAAAGATGTTTAATTCTTTCTGAAGCAATTCAGCCCGTTTGGGTCCAACGCCTTTGATGTATTCTACACCATTATCCAAAAAGGAATACGACATGATTCAATTTAAGTAATTGGTATACAAAAGTAGGAATAATCACCAAAACCAGGCAAAAAAAAACTCCTCCCAAAACCATAGGAGGAGTTTTTGAAAATATAAACATCTCTGTTAGTATTCCCACAAATCCTGTTCAAAGTCAAAGATATCTTTTTTAACTTGTTCGGCTTCCAGCAGTGCATCCAGGCCCTGGGAATAATCAATAATTTTTCTGTCGTAAACATTTTCAACCTTATAGATATAGCTTGAAAAAATCCGTTTCCAGAAGAGGTCGTCGTAGGTAAGTTGTGCAGCTCCGTTAAAACGGTTAAACACTTCTGTTTTAGCAAATATAGGACGAGCTTCAGGGAAATAAATCCAAAACATGGGTTCTACGCCTCTGAAATTTCCTTTTTCATCAAAATTATCAATAATCGGGCAAATTCCAATGATCCGGACATCCATCACCGAGCGTTGTTTATCGAAAAACCAATCTTCTTTAATTCTAATTTTTTTAACATCGGCAGGGTTAAATTTAGAAACAATTACCGTATCATACGTTGCGTAGGGAGGATTGGGGCTTTGTTTCTGAATAGTATCCGTTTTATCGTATTTAGAAATGATTTCCTGATAAGTCAACGGTAAATTAAACTCATCCGTAGAAGATGTAGCATCATAGGCGGTAAGCGAACCATCTTTGAGTGCTTCCATGATTACCGTCATAAAACTTTTCCAGTTATTATGCGGAACTTCAGGATAATAAAAGGACTGATTCATTTTTTCACGAAAATCAATCACTTCCCAAACTCTTTTTTTCCAAAACACGTCGGCTTCCCTAACATTGACATAAGGCACCGGTTTTTTTTCTGCCGTATTTACCCTATCATATACTCCATCGCGTGGAGTCCCTTGTTGGGAAAAGGATGGTAAAGAACATCCTAAAATAACAATAAATAAAATACAAAAACTCTTTTTCATTTCGATTCTCCTGCGAATATTTCAGTTTACTTAATTTCTAAACTAATTGATGATAATTTACGGTTAGTTCCATCGGGTCCTTTGGCATAAATATTTTCCAGCCATATTTTGTCGCCCCTTCTGGAATTTTTAATAACATTTTTCATTGCTGAAGTAAGTTGATTTCCTTTTGCCTCTAGGGGGATCACTTCTCCATTTTTTAACGCTACAAAACTAAACGATTGAACGATAAAGTTCAGATCAAAATCAAAATCTTCAGGCATTTTAGGTATGATGGAAGAAACGGCAAGCAATTCCCTGCTGATAACACCGCTTTCAATGTTGCCGATCATCGGTGTAGGCGAAGGAACCCTTTTTACACGAAATTCGACAGAGCCCATATTGCGGGATGTAGTGCCCAACATTGCCTTAGCATTTATCATAACTTTACCCGTTTGAGTAACTCTTACAATCCATCCTTTACTGCCATCTCTTCGTAATGTACCAGAGCTAATCGTAGGAGTGATCTTATTATCAGGAATTCCGGGAATGGAAATGGAAATCGGATTATCAACACCTATATAAAAAACATTCATTTTGGTAGCCGATACGGTAAGCGACGGACGTGCAACAATATATTCTTCCTTAAAAGGATAGCTGTTAATAATTCCTGACGAAGTAGGAACTTTTATGAATCCCGAATACGTTTTTAAGCCTTCGGAAGTAGCGGCAGCTTTGTATTTAACGATTCCACCCTTACCAGATAAACTGGAACCTCCGATGACAACCTGAGGATTTTGAGCCGTATCGTAGGCTGCAACAAAAATATCGGCTTCATAATTATCGCCAAGCAATACATAATTGCTTTTGGGAACAACCTTGGCCGTAATTTCATTAAATGAAAAATCTTCGGAATTTACCGCCGAATACAAATGGCTAACCACATCGAATTCTGCATTTTGAACATCATTTATAAGTTTGTTTAAAATGGTTACGTCAGCAGCTAAAATGGTAAAATAAAAATTGTGCATTTCCCAAGGCTGGCGTTTATTATCGGCATCATAAAAAGGACCATCAATATCAAGGCCTAATTTAATATTTCCACGATCTTTCGGTTCAACCAGGCTTAAAATATCGGTTTTAAACTTTGCAATTTTATTTTTCAATTCCCGGGCTTTACCACCAGAGCCATCCTGAGAATTGCCAATAAAATACCGCGTAGGTTCGTCGTATTTATCCTTGGTAGCAAGTTCCCTAAGCTTTACGGTTTTGGCTTTTTCAATCGGAATACCTTCCGAATGAGAAATTACTTCATATTTTACATTCGCAATATAGTCTTTTAGCTCGGTAGAAATCTTTTTAGCCTGCTGGGCTTTTTCCCAAAAGGGTCGAACTTTATTTTGATTGATCGCAAATTGTTGGGCAAATTTTGAATAAACGCCATCTATTTTTTGAGAAAAACTTTGGGTGGTTGTTTCCATACTTTCGTTAACCACTAAAAAAGCCTGGAGAATTTCAACGGAAACATTCAATGCCAAAAGCGCTGTTAACACCAAGTACATCATGGCAATCATTTTCTGCCTCGGTGTTTCTTTGTATGAAGCCATAATTTATACTTCTAAGTTAGTCTGAATTTAAAATTTATAAACTTCGTATTATTTTGTGTTTACATTCATAGCTGCAAGCATATTGCCATACACGCTGTTCAGGGCAGCAACGCGCTTTGTCAATGTTTCCACTTCCGTTTTATAATTCGCTGTTTTTTCGTTAGACGCATTCAAATTATTCATAAAATCGGTTAAAGAGCTCTGAAGTTTGGCAGCATTATCCACATATTGGTTTGAGCCTTTCAACTGCAATTCATACACCGTATTTAAAGCGGCAAGGTTGTCGGATATCTTTTTTATCTGCTGATTAAACTGAGAGGTTTCCACTTTTGAAAAATCAAGTGATTGAGCCGATTTAATAAGCATTTCAGAAGTTTGGATATATTTTTGAGCAAATCCATTTACGGAATCGGTAGCGGCTTTAATGCTTCCGGTTAAGTCTTTGGCTGAGGAAAGGTCGGTTTTTAAGGCTTCTGAAGTTTGAGCATAAGCCTGTGCCAGCTGATTAGCCGACTGAGCAGCATTTTTAATTGAACTATGATAATTAGTTGTCTCGGTTAATTCTGCATCCATTTTTTGAGAAGCTTTCTGATAAGTTTCGGAAAGCTTTCCAACTGAATTGCTTGCATTATTTAAATTTTTCACATAGTCGTCGGTAGCCATGGTGGCATTACCTACATTGGCAAGTTTAGTAGCGCTTTCGCTCAGATTTTTCAAACCATGCCCCAGGCTTTCAATAAGTTCGGGTCCTATTTTGGCTTTGGAAAGCATATCGTCCAATTCCTGTGTAGTAGATTTTCCGGTCGTTCTGCTGCTACGAGTATTTACAGGCGCTTCGGGAGCTTCTCCGCCATGATAAAGATAGGAAAATTCAGGATGTACCAGGCTCCAGTCGGGTTCAACATGAGGTGGTTCAAAAGCTGAGAAGAAAAATATTATTGCTTCGGTTCCCATTCCAACAATTAACATTGTATTTGCCCCATAATAATGGTTTATTTTAAACAAGGCACCCAAAATAACAAGCGAAGCGCCCCAACCATAAAGTTTGGCCATAAAATTTCGATAACCTCTTGACCTAACAAAAGTGAATAAATTCATAATCAATATTATTAATTTGTCAATTCCTTATTTTTAATCAATTATTTTTTAATTATAGATTCGCGAAGCACGTGAAGGATTATCATCTTTTTGACGTCCAAGATAATTGGTAACGCAACGGAAACCGATGTAACACTTGGCTGTGTCCTGATATTCATAAGCACGCGTAGAAACTTGTAGAAAATAAGCAATATCTTTCCACGAGCCACCTCTTACCACTTTTCGTTTCATGGAAGGGGGATCGCTATCTTTTGCATTATACACATAGTTGGGGTTCAAATCCCAGGCGAAGTTATAGGTAGCTTCATCGTAAGCTGAATTAGTCCATTCGGCAACGTTACCTGCCATATCATACAAGCCCCAGTCGTTGGGTGGATAATGAGCTACAATAATCGTTGTAATACCGCCATCGGAAGCATAATCACCACGCCGTGGTTTGAAATTAGCCAAAAAACATCCATTTTTATTAGCAGTATATGGACCGCCCCATGGATACGGACTCAGAGAATTACCTCCGCGAGCCGCCCATTCCCATTCCTGTTCGGAAGGAAGGCGAAATTCATTAACCACAGCTTCTTTTTGAGAATGCATGTAGGTTGATAATAATTGTGTCCGCCAGATGCAGAAAGCACGGGCCTGTTTCCAGTTTACACCCACCACCGGATAATTGTCGTATGCCGGATGCCAGAAATATCTTTCGGTTTGAGGATCGTTGAAAGAATAGGTATAATCGTGTATCCAGCAAAGGGTATCGGGATAAACATTAATCACTTCCTTACGAACATATTGAGTACGATCTTTCATTCCCTGTGGACGATTGGCAAAACTGCCTTCCTTGGGATCGCCGGGTTGGGAATAATCTTTGGCTGCAGCAGCTTTTAAATCTACCCAGTAGTATTCGTAATACAACTTACGGGTATCTATTTGTTTTTTGCGAAAATACCGTTCATGTTCGGGCAAATATAATGCTTCCAGCGCTTCACGTTCCTGCTCTCCATTCCATTTAAGGTCGTTTTTCCAGTTAAGAAAAGGTGGATCGTAAGGTTGTCCGTTTTTATCCTGTGAAATTAAATACCGGTCGGGATTAACTTCACCAACCAAACGGCGTGCGATAGAATCGCGTACCCAATTTACAAACTGCCGGTATTCATTATTGGTGATTTCGGTTTCATCCATATAAAATGCAGAAACCGAAACGGTTTTGGGTTCATTAATCATGGCATAGGCTACATCCTGGTCGCCAACGCCCATAGTGTAGCTTCCCATAGGAACATAAGCCATACCATGTGGATCGGGTTGATAAAACTTGGGACGGTTTTTAACGCCAGTTAATTCACCATTACCGGAATTACCACAACTAGAAAAAATAATCAGAATAAATAAATAATAAATAATTGAGTGTCTCATACTAAGCTCGCATTTTTTCAATAAACGAAATTTGATTGGCTTTATTATTTTGAATTAACAAAAATATCATGAATAAAAATCTGATAAACATCAAAAAAGAAACAAAAAAGAATCTTCATTATAAAAATCGTGTGTTTTTATAGCTACGGGGATGTTTTTCAAATTCAAGATTAAATGAATACCTCAGCATTATTTCATGACTTCCGGCAGTACCCGCACCTAATATTTTAGAAGTAGTTAAATCGTAGGAATAACCCACCATTAGGCTTTTTATATTTACTCCCAGCAAAATAACCACTGCATCCTGAGGCCTGAACGAAAGTCCGCCCCAGAATTTATTATTATACTTTACTAAAGCATTAAAATCATATTGAACTACCGTTCCGTCGGTTTTAATAAAAACGGAAGGATCTATTTCGTAGGCAGGATGCCCCGGCAGCGTATATTCATAACCACCTGTCAAATAATAATGACGTTTAACATTATTCGAAGTATTGGTTCCTTTGGTTTGAAGAATATTGGAAGCCGAAATACCGGCATAATATGAACCCGGTACCTTATAAAAAGCACCTAATCCAAAGTCAAATATCATATCAGTTTGACCGGCTTGTTGGTTTAACACGGGATCGTTGCTTGCGCCCGAACCTGATCCTGATCCTGAACCTGATTCACTACCATCAGGTGTAACAAATTTGCCAAAATCACGCGACATGTTGGCGATGTTCACCTGCAAACCTAATCCCAAATCACCGGCGGCAAATGTTGTACGATAGGCATAATCGAGTTTAAGATTTATTGTTTTATCGAAACCTAACTTATCCTGCATCACCGTAGCGCCAATACCACCATGCAAAAAATTAAGGGGTGCATCTATCGAAACAAGAAAGGTTTGCGGAGCTACATTATTCCCTTTGGAATCCTTGAAACCAACCCATTGCTGCCGCATAATAGCGGTAACATCTATTGCCTCATTGCCGCCCACACTTCCCGGATTAATAGCAACACTATTAAACATGTTATGGCTAATCTGATATTCCTGCTGTCCGTATCCTAAAGATCCGAAGATTAGTAATAGGAATGAAGTTAATAAAAGGTGTCTGTTTTTTATCATCGGATATTTACCACTTATTAATTGAAGGCAAAAATAACAACAATTTTATTATAATAGCAACATTAACGTCAGGAATAATATATTTATTACTTCAATTTGGTGTGCCAAAAGTACGTAATTTTGCAAACCTTTATAAAAATACTTTAAAAATTATATTCAAATGACTTTTTTCCAAAAAGAAAAGATTTTCTCAAAGAAATGGTTTATTTCTTACAGTCTGATAGTTATCGGCTCTTTTATTCTCGCTGCGGGGTTTGTTTTCTTTATTAATCCTTATCATATTGTTCCCGGAGGGGTTTATGGTATTGGTATTGTTGTTCATTATTTAGTTCCTAAAATTCCCGTCGGTACGTTTGGTTTATTAATGAATATTCCGCTTACCCTGTTGGGAATACGGTTGCTGGGTCCGCGTTTCGGAATAAAAACGGTAGTCGGGATGGTGCTCGCATCAATGTTTATGGATATACTCACTGCTTTTGTAGGGGAAGATCCGGCAACGATGATGGGCGGATCGGTTGATTTGTCGAAAGATGTATTGCTCTCCTGTATTTTTGGCGGTGTGCTTATCGGTTTTGGATTGGGCTTGATTTTTAAATCGAAAGCTACCAGCGGTGGAAGCGATATCATTGCCATGATATTTGCCAAATATACCCGTCTGCCACTCGGACAACTGATGATTTATGTGGATTCGACCATCGTAATTTTAGGTTTGGTGGTGTTTGGCGACTGGAAAATTCCCTTATACTCATGGATAGTTATTTTTGTTACGGGAAAGGTTATCGACATCGTGTTGCAAGGTGTTAATTACGATAAAACCCTGTTTATTATTTCCGACAAATTTGAAGATATCCGTAATAAAATCATTAACGATCTCAAGCGTGGCGGAACCTATATCCCCGGCAAAGGAATGTATAATGGAGCTGAAAAAACCATCATTTTTACCGTAGTGAACCGCATAGAACAATCGGTGCTGGAAGAATATATCCATCAAATAGATCCTCATGCTTTTGTTACGGTGCTCGAAGCCAACGAAATTTTAGGCGAGGGATTCAAGAGTCTTAACGAAAAATTAGCGGAATAAGAATATCCTGTTTTCGTTTTTTTTAATTTGTTTACCCTCTCTTTCTGCGCCATGGCATCAGGAAGGCAGTATTATTCTGCTCATCGTATTTTTTATTCCGGAAGTAAACTTTTTTAATACTTTTGTTGTTAACCCAAATAATGAAATTACCATGACATTTCTACAGAAAGAAAAACCATTTACCCGCAAGTGGTTTAAGACTTATGGATTAATTGCTGCGGGAGCTTTTTTTGTTGCTGCCGGATACGATCTTTTTATTACACCTTATAAAATAGTGCCCGGTGGTGTTTACGGTATTTCCATCGTATTGCATTACCTTTTGGGAACACATGTAGGTTTGGTTGCCCTTTTATTCAATATACCACTTACCATACTTGCCATCAGAATACTTGGTCCCCGGTTCGGAGCCAAGACGGTTACCGGATTTGTTCTTACTTCATTATTTGTGGACGGGATAGCCTATTTTCGTGGCGATGCCCCATTGGTTCAAAACGACGCCCTGCTTTCATCCATTTTCGGAGGATTGCTTATCGGACTTGGGGTTGGGCTTATTTTCAAAGCCCGGGCTACCAGCGGAGGTTCCGACGTCATTTCCATGATTCTGAATAAATATACCAACATCCCCATAGGCCAGTTGATCATGATTGTTGATTCAACCATCGTCCTATTGAGTCTTATTGCTTTCCGCGACTGGAAAATTCCCCTGTATTCATGGATTGTCATTTTTATTATCGGCAAGGTGGTGGATGTGGTGATGCAGGGCGTAAGCTACGATAAGTCGGTATTCATTATTTCTGATAAATACGAGGATATACGCGACAAACTCATCAACAATATCCACCGTGGCGGCACGTATTTTGCCGGAACCGGCATGTACAATGGCGCCGAAAAGAAAATTATTTTCACGGTCGTCAACCGTCGCGAACTTTCGATGCTCGAAGAGTATATCCATCAGATTGATCCCAATGCTTTCCTTACGGTGATTGAAGCCAGCGAAATTCTGGGTAAGGGATTTAAATCGCTGGACGAAAAATTAGAAAAATAAGCGGTTTGCGGATTTTAGGGTTTCGCTAAGCCGCATGCCACCCACTCCCGGCGAAAAAAGCTTCCGGCAGGCCGCATGCCGTTCACTTTTGGCGCGAAAAGCTCTATGTAAAACCGATTGAAGTCGTTCCCTGGCGAAAAAAGTACCCCGCTCACCGATTGAAGTCATTCCCTGGCGCGAAAAGCTCCCCGCTCACCGATTGAAGTCGTTCCCTGGGAAAAAAAGTACACCGCAAACCAATTGAAGTCGTTCCCTGGAAAAAAAAGTACCCCGCTCACCGATTGAAGTCATTCCCTGGCCAGAAAAGTACGCCGCAAACCAATTGAAGTCGTTCCCTGGAAAAAAAAGTACGCCGCAAACCGTTTGAAGTCGTCCCCTGGAAAAAAAAGTGCCCCGCAAACCGACTGCCGGACACTTTATACGGAGATTAACAGAAAAAAACCCTGCCCGAATTTGAATTCGAGGCAGGGCTAAACAGGAAAAACAACCTGTAGATTTTACTACTCTTTTTTGTTGGGAAGTTCCAGTCCGTATCCTTTGCGCTTGTCCTCGGCTTTCAGCAAAAAGGCAAAAATGAGGGCAATGATACCAAACATCATAAAAATAATCATGGGGAGAGTGTAGTTATAGGTGGTTGCCTTTTGTCCATCAACGAGGGTGGAACCCGTAATACAATATTTATCGAGTACCCATCCGATAAGTATAGGAACACCTGTCAACCCCCAGTTCTGAACCCAGAAAATAAGAGCATAAGCCGTTCCTAACTGACGCTCGGGTATGATTTTAGGAACCGAGGGCCACATGGCTGACGGAACCAGCGAAAAACCAATTCCAAGTACAATAATTAATATAATAGCAAATAGATAACTGTTGAAAATGGGAATAGCAAATAGTGCATGAACAAGAATAATAAGAACAGCGCCAATAATCATGATGGTAGCGCCTTTGCCTTTGCGGTCGTAGATGTTTCCAAACAAAGGAGTCAGAAGTATGGTTCCAAAAGGTAAAAGTCCCGGAATAGCACCAGCCAGGTATTCATCCACACCGAACTTATTTACCATAAGATCGGTGGCATATTTCAGAAACGGGAAAACTGCCGAATAAAATAGCACACAAAGGATGGCAATATACCACCAACCCCTGTTTTTAACAATGTTTAGTACGTCCCTCAGATGGAATTCTTCTTCGGGTTCTGCATCATTCCGTTCTGCCTTATCAGCCGCCACCGAAGCATCCAGTTTTTTATCCATAAAGGTATAGCAGAAGAAAGCGATGAGCCCTATGCAAAGCATAATCAAACAAAAAAGCACAGGCACCGAAACGCTGCCAAAAGCCAAAGCTACGGGCAACGAAGTGGAAATAGCCAAAGCGGTTCCCAAACGAGCTATGGACAACTGCAAGCCCATGGCTAAAGCAAGCTCATGACCCTTAAACCATTTAACAATGATTTTGGAAACAGTAATACCTGCAACTTCAACGCCTACACCAAATACAGCATAACCAAGAGCAGCCACCATCACCTGACCTTTCCAGCCAAACAATACCATTCCATCCAGCGAATGAGTGGTAATAGCCCAGTATTTTATAATTGTACCTCCAACCATAATAATTGCCGACATCAAACCGGTAAAACGAACACCCATTTTATCAAGGATGATTCCGCCAATGATCAGGAAGAAAAGAAATACGTTAAACCAACCATAAGCACTGGTAAAAAATCCGTACTCGGTACTGTTCCACCCCAGTTGATTTTCGAGCAGCCCCTTGAGCGGAGCCATTACATCGGCTAAATAATAACCGGCAAACATGGTAAAAGACACAATCAATAAAGCTGTCCAGCGGGCAGTCTTGGAATCGCGCAAAGTTTTTTGGAGCTTTTCTGTCATTGTTTTTTGTTCATTTAAGTTTATGATAAAATATAAAAATACACTAATTTTTTATCCGGAATTTCCCATTTGTTTAGTTACAAATTGAAGAATTAATTCCCGGGCTCCAAAAGTACAATTTTAGCTATTTGAATTATACTCCGGATAAAAATAATTTCATCCTCATTCATTTTTCTTACTTTTGTACGCTAAAGTATAACTTTCAACATGAAATATCCATAAGGACTATGATTATACCAACCGAGAATGGTATTTTATGGATATTCCAATAAATTAAAAATTAATAACAGATGAAACATTTCATCCCTACGATTCAATTTTTACATAGAAAAACAGTACCATTCAGAAGCTGGATTGTTTTTTTCCTGCTTATGTTTATCGCATATTTTCAGGTACAGGCTCAGATAAGCGCCGGAGGAACGCCCCAAAGTTTCGGCGATAAATCCCTGCCCGTAACCTTCGACGCTAAGGAAATTTCGGCTCCCGATTTAAAAAATGCTTTCGCAGAAGATGAAGCGGATGCCAAAAACGGCATGCCCTACCGTTTTGCCATTAATTTACCTACCGATTTCAGCATTCAAAACGCCGGCACCTGGAAAAAACTCCCCAACGGCGGAAGAGTGTGGCGACTGAAAATCGTTTCCCGGGGCGCCAAAGCCTTAACTCTTTATTTCGACCGCTTCCGGTTGCCCAAAGGTGGAAAATTATTCCTTTACGATGAAACCCGAAGCCAGATTATCGGGGCTTTCACCAGCGCAAATAATTCCGATAACGGAAACTTTGCCACCGAACTTATTGCCGGCGAATCCACCATTATGGAATATGATGAATCGGCAGAAACAGATCAACTGCCCGATTTTCACATTTCAGAAATCGCTTATGCCTATCGCGGAGTAAGCTCAATATTCCCTGAAAAAAATGCCAGCTATTCCGGAACCTGCGAAGTGAATATCAACTGCACAGAAGGTGAAAACTGGCAAAACCAGAAACAAGGCGTGGTTCGAATAATGATAAAGAAAAACGGAGCTGGCTATTGGTGTACCGGTTCGCTGCTTAACAATACGCTAATGGATGCCACTCCATACCTGCTCACCGCCGACCATTGCGGAATGGAAGCTACCCCCGACGATGTAAACCGATGGATTTTTTATTTTAATTATGAAGGCAACGATTGCCAAAGCACTTCCTCTGCCCATAGCAATACCATGACGGGTGCCGTGAAAAAAGCCGAAGGCGGCGGCGGTGGCGAAACGGGTTCCGACTTTTACTTAGTATTGCTCAACCAAAACGTTCCCGACAGTTATAATCCGTTTTATAACGGCTGGAATGCACGCGACGAACAAAGTTCAAGCGGTGTGTGTATCCACCATCCGGCAGGAGATATCAAAAAAATATCAACATACACTTCGCCTGTTGTATCATCCGACTGGAATAATAATGGCAAGAATTCGCACTGGGAAGTACTGTGGGCTGCTACCGCCAACGGACATGGAGTTACCGAAGGTGGCTCCTCCGGTTCGCCACTCTACAACGCCAACGGCCAGATCATCGGAACACTTACCGGCGGCGATTCCGACTGCGACCACCTGACGGCTTTCGATTATTTTGGCAAATTTTCTTACTCCTGGAATAAAAACGGAACTTCTTCCGCTGAACAACTCAAACCCTGGCTCGACCCCAACAATTCCGGAATAACCAGCCTCAACGGTTTGGGCGATCCCAACGCGATAAGCGCCGATTTCTCTATCTATTCCGATACTATTCCGATCAACGGATGGGCAAAAGTCAACAACACTTCTTCGGGAATCATAAAAAACTACCGCTGGACTTTCGAAAACGGGCTACCCTCCTCCTCCACCGACAGCCTTCCGCCCGACATTCAATTTAACAGCTTTGGATTTCACAAAATAACGCTGAGTATTAACAACGACTCCGATACAAGTTCCAAAACCGATTCCGTCTGGGTGAGTCCGGTTATCTATCCTAACCCCTCTGCCGAACAATTTAATGTTATCCTCGGACAGTTGCCCACCGATACTTCCGTACCTGAATTTCAGGTTTACAATATCCTCGGACAGCCGGTTTCTTTTCGCTATACCGATATTACCTTTGGAAAACAAATCTATTTGACCAATAACCGCAACGGATTATATTTCCTGAAAATCAAATTCCGGAACAACACAAGTTATCACAAAATGCTAAGGATAAAATAAATTCAGGGAAAAAGACATTCCATCCCGGGCACTCGGAATGGAATGTCTTAATTACCAAAAACCTCTATGATTAATTTAAATACTCAATACCCGACTATTACCAACGACATCAAGCCCATTGCCAATAAAATTCTTCATCTTCAACGCATCACTCCCGAAGAAGGGCTTCTGCTCTGGCAGCAAGCCGAACCCGGATTGCTTGGCATGCTGGCTAACCATATAAGAGAAAGTAAAAACGGAAACTTTGCCTATTTTAACCGAAACATCCATATCGAACCTACCAACATCTGCGTAAACAACTGCCGTTTCTGCTCTTTTTCCAAAAAAGAAAACGAAGAAGGTTGGGAATTTACCGTGGACGAAATGCTTGACAAGGTTAAAAAAGCAGAACCATCCATCACCGAAGTTCATATCGTTGGCGGCGTGCACCCCGACAGGGATTTGCATTATTATGGACATCTGATAAAGGAAATAAAAAAAATTCGCCCCGATGTACATATCAAAGCCTTTACCGCTGTTGAACTTGATTTTATGATTAAAAAAGCAGGATATTCCACGGAAGAAGGCTTGAAAAAACTGAAAGCATACGGGCTGGATTCTATTCCCGGTGGCGGAGCCGAAATTTTTGATGAAGCAATACGGAAACAAATCTGCAGCAGGAAAAACACTTCGGAACAATGGCTTGCTATCCATGAAACAGCTCACCAGTTGGGTATCCCATCAAATGCCACTATCCTTTACGGGCATATCGAAAATTATTCCCATCGCATCGATCACCTCAACCGTTTGCGAATGTTGCAGGATAAAACCAACGGTTTTAATGCTTTTATTCCATTAAAATACCGGAACAAAAACAACGAAATGAGCCAAATCAGCGAGGTCTCAGCCATAGAGGACATGAAAAACTTTGCCATGACAAGAATTTTTCTTGATAATATTCCGCATATCAAAGCCTATTGGCCAGCCATTGGCAAACCCATGGCACAACTTGCCCTTGGTTTTGGGGTGGACGATCTCGACGGAACCATCAATGATTCCACTAAAATCTATGCTCTTGCCGGCGCCGAAGATGAACACCCCGACATGAACACCGAAGAAATTATTGAACTAATCAAACAGGTAAACCGTACGCCTGTGGAAAGAGACTCGGTTTATCGGGTGATAAAGGAGTATTGATAATTTAATATCAGTTTACACCCCAAGAAACTGCTGAAAATTATCCCGAATGATAAGCTGAAACTCACATTGAGGATATGCATTGGTAAAGGTTTTATTGACGGGGTCTGTAAATGATAATGGCTTTTTTTGAAAAAATCATTATGAATCAGTTTTTCTAACATTCTGGAGATCATTTGTATTTTTGTTATTTGCATAAAAGTATATTTTTTTCGATTTAAAACGAAAATTATTATGTTTTTAATTACTATTGGGAAATAGTCCACAAACCTTTGGAAAGAAACTCGGTTTACAGAAAAATTAAGGAGTGCTAATCCTTAAGAATAGCTTTATTATTTGAATAGTTCCTCCATTTTTCAATCACAGCCTGCATATCCGGTGGCAGCTCCGATTCAAAAAGGACAAATTTACCGGACGAAGGATGAATGAATCCAAGCGACCGGGCATGCAATGCCTGCCGGGGAAGAAGCTTAAAACAATTGGCAATAAATTGTTTGTATTTGCTGAAGGTTGTTCCTTTCAATATTTCGTTGCCACCATAGGTCTCGTCGTTAAAAAGCGGATGACCGATATAACGCATGTGAGCACGGATCTGATGGGTACGACCTGTTTCGAGGCGGCATTCAATAAGCGTAACATAGCCAAAACGTTCGATCACCTTATAATGAGTTATTGCATGTTTTCCGTAATCGCCTTCCGGGAAAACAGTCATCATCCGGCGGTCCTTGGGACTACGGCCAAGATTTCCGGTAATGGTTCCTTCGTCGTCGTCAAAGTTTCCCCAAACCAAGGCAATATAGCGACGTTCCACCGTATGATTAAAAAACTGTTTGGCAAGCCGGCTTTGAGCCAACTCGTTCTTTGCTATCAACAACAGTCCAGAAGTATCTTTATCGATACGATGAGCAAGATAAGGCTTCGTTTCCTCATTATATGGCAGACCGGAATTTTGAAAATGATATAATAACGCATTGACAAGCGTTCCCGTAAAATTAGCATATGCCGGATGAACCACCATCCCCGCATTTTTATTTACAACGACCAAATCCTCATCTTCGTACACAATGGCAAGCGGAATATTTTCCGGATAAATTTCGACATCGCGCGGTGGAAAAGTGAGTACAATAGAAATGATATCGAGAGGTTTGACGCGGTAATTGGATTTTACCGGTTTATTGTTCACTAAAATACAGTCGGCTTTAGCCGCTAACTGAAGTTTGTTTCGCGAAATATTCTGGATATGAGCCGTAAGGTATTTGTCAATCCGGAGCAATGCCTGCCCTTTATCAACTGTAAAACGATAATGCTCGTAAAGATCACCGTTTTCGTCAGGAACTTCCGGATTAGCTGTCAGCTCTTCATTTTCGCTCATCGCTTATTCAGCTATTACTAATTTTCCGCTGAACAAAACATGATCCTGTTGATTTTCGATACGGAACAGGTATAAGCCTCCGGATAAAAATCCGGCATTCATTGTCGGGCTAAACGCACCATAATAAACTTTTTCGCCATAAACATTATAAATACTTAAACGGTAGAGGCTGTAAGTATCCGGATTGTTCATGCCTTCGGGTAACTCAAAAGTAATGTTCCCGTCGTACACCGGATTGGGCGATACTTTTATGGCTACAGATTTATTCGATACCGGAGGTGTATAGTCTTTGCTGAAAACAGGACGTATCATCAAAGCACCTTTATAAATACTTTCGTTCCACTGGCCATCGGTATTATACAGGGTATTACTGCGGGCATTATTAAAGCGATCGTAACCAATATTCAGGTTTTCGTCGGTAGTTTGAACAATACCTACATAGAAGGTTTTAACCTTTTCGCTCAATCCAAGAACCGTATCGGCAATGGTATAAGTAGTAAAATAATTTTTCTCCGTAGGCGTAAGTCTTACACTTTCGTACAAAACATTACCGGGATGATTTTGTATATCGTCCCATACCATAAGGTAAAAAGGAATCTGATTGTCGTTGGTGAGTTGGGAATTAAAAAAGATTTCCACGGCAGTAAGTGTGGCTGGTTTATTAAGAGTAAACCGGTAAGCCAATTTTGCTCCAGTGGGTGTCAATCCATAACCGGCTTCGGATGTTCCATCATCGTAAGCATAATAATTGCTGAATTTCTGAATATAGGTCAGCGTATCATTTTCGGGATGAACAACGGTAGTGTCATTGGTAAGAATATGTTTTACCGTATATTCAATACTATCAGCAGACGTAATCGGATAAAGAAAATTAACAATGGGCTTGGCAAAAGGCAAATGGGTAACATAACCGCTCTGATAAAAAGGCGAAATATCATAACTTCCACCATCGTAGGTATGAGCCAAGGCATTTTCTTCGGTTCTAATCTCATAACGATAGGATGCCGTATGGCTTATGGTATCGAGGTTGCTTATGAACATGTCAAGAGTATCCTGCATTTCGCTGACATAATTATAGCGATATTCAAACATGGGCATGCTTTCGTATTTTCTTAGCATGGAAGGAGCACGGTCCACAAAAGTTACATCATGAAAAACCGTATCACCGATCGAGCGTCCCAGGTTCAGATAAACATAATCAACGTTCCAGTTGTCGGCATTACTTTGCCAGCCGGGGATGGTAGAGTTGGAAATACTGGCATAATTGACAAAACGGAACTGAAAATTTTTATCAAAATAAATGGAATCGGTTACAGGAATCATCACCCGCTGGAAATAGGAATGATGAGCCGAATAGAAACTATCAATTGACATCCCGTCCGACGACCAGATGCGGTCCCAGTGGGGAACAACCGTGGTATCGGTTTCGGTTATGATAGAATCAACCTGGTTAGGAGCAATAAATTCAAGGGCAAGGATGTCGTCGGTTTCGGGAGCATTGCCCCTGCCCTGCGGCTGGTAAAAAAAGCTTAGGTACACCGAATCGTTTTTGTAAACAGACTTGGGTACAGGACTAAAAACAGAATCGAGCCGTATGGGTTGCGAAGTAAGATAGTCGGCAATAAAAGGATAAATCGTTGCATTGGAATAAATTTCACCGTTTTCGTCGAGCATATCAAGCGTAGCCACCCCAACACTGGGTGCAAAAAGAGCATAATCGGTATTGACAAAAGCATAACGATCGACCCATTTTTCGGACAAAGGATAGGGACCGGCATAGGAAAAATCATCGAAAAACGGCAGGTTAAGGGGTAGTGTTGCTGTTTTTATTTTCGGACGTACTTTGCTGGTCTTTAAATAATTTTTAATTACAGGATTCGTTTGCAAACCACTGATTACTTCCTGCGAAAAACCGGCAAGATGAATCATCAAAAATAGCATTCCTGTTAAAATATATTTCTTCATTACTCTTCCTCTTCGTTATCGGTTAAAGTATCTACTACGAAATCCTTGATGTATTGATTAAAATCAAACTTTTTATCAGAGCGGTACCACACATTTACCTTTTCACCCGGATTCAAAAACGAGTTTATTACGTAATTAGGTTCTTGTTTATATATCCTGGAATGGATAGTATCCTTACCGTCGTCAAATATTTCTGTTCCTATGGTCAACCGCAAGCCGGCAAGTATTTTCAGGGCTTCGCTTTGTTTTTTCCCGATAAGGAAAGGCACCTGGATTCTGCCGTTGGCTGCTCCGGAACCTAAAACCAAATCTATTTTCGAACCCCGGCGGATAAGTGTCGCCGGTTTGATGACAGAACCCTGAAAAATTTGTTTCAATACGGCATTCCTTGCAATATCGGGGCTGTACGATAAGTTACCTTGTACCAATCCATACGATTCAAGCATTGCCGTGGCTTGCCTGAGCGATAAATCAATAAGATCGGGCATTTTAACCATTTCGGGTACTTTAGCGATAATCGTGAGATAAACAATACGGTTGCGTTTCACCTTGGTTCCGGGCAAAGGTTCCTGGTTAACTATCATTCCGGCTTCCCGTGCCGGGTCGTAAATGGAATCGATAATCTTGCTTCCCAGATTGCCTTCGGCTGAAACTTCTGAAATATCAGTAACTAATTTCCCGATATAATTCGGAACGGTAAATTCCTCACCATGATGTGTATAATACCTGAATGATATCGAAAGAACCAAAATCAGCAGAAGCGTAATCCCTATGGAGATTAGGAAATTCTTCAGGAAAACTTTACTTTTGATGAATTGAAACAGATTCATTTACTATGGGTTGCTCAATGATAAGATTAACTATAAAACCTGTGATTTATTGCTTAATAAAAGGCAAAAATACAAATATTATGGTTAATAGCAACGGATTTTTCAGTAACCATAATTTAGAAAATATTTGTCAGGATTTAAACGCTTTCAGGTGCTCGCACGCTGGAAGGTTAATTTGGAAATTCAAATTTTATTTTACAAAAATAATCATTTTTATGTTGAAGTTCAATCGTCGATCCCTGATTTTTTAAAACATTATTGGCAGTGCATTTTTTGTTCAGGTGTTCAATCGCCAATCAACACTCAACAATCGCCAGTCAACAATCAACAAAAATAGTTTTCCCCGAAGCCAAATTGTAAGTATTTTTGCCCGTCAATTCAATCAGCTTATGAAAAAGAATATCGCTCTCGTTTCCGGAGGCAATTCCGGCGAATATGAAATTTCGATCAAAAGTGGTAAGGTGATCCAAAAGAATATGGATACCGACCGGTACAATGTTTTTTCTATCGTTATCCGTGGCAAGGACTGGCTTTATCATTCCAATGATGGCAGCAGCATAGCCGTGGATAAAAACGATTTCAGCATTATCATAAATGGTGAAAAAATCACCTTCGATTGTGTATTTATCGCTATCCATGGCACGCCGGGCGAGGATGGCATGCTTCAGGGTTATCTCGAGATGATCGGCCTGCCGTATACTTCGTGCAATATGTTCACTTCGGCAGTAACGTTTAAGAAAAGTTTTGCCAGCCGCATGGCTGGTGCACTTGGCGTAAACATTGCCAAGTCGGTGGCTTTCCACCGGTCGAATCCCATGCCTGTCGATAAAATACTGAACGAAATAAGCCTTCCCTGTTTTGTGAAACCCGAAAAAGCAGGCAGCAGCGTAGGCATCACCAAGGTAAAAAAGGCAGAAGACCTCGAAGCAGCTTTGCAGATCGCTTTTAAGGAAGATGATGAATTGGTAGTAGAAGAAATGATCACGGGGAGCGAAATAACCTGTGGCGTTATCCGGTCGCAGGGACGGATGATTGTTCTGCCATTGACACAAATTGTGAGCAAAAAGGAGTTTTTTGACTACGAAGCCAAATATACCGAAGGACTGTCGGAGGAAATAGTCCCCGCACCTATCAGCATAGAGGATGAAAAACAATGCAAAAGCATCTCGGCTTATCTGTACGAAAAGCTGAACTGCGAAGGAGTAGTTCGTTTCGATTATTTCCTTACGGAAAAAGGCTTTTATTTTCTTGAAGTCAATACCATCCCTGGCCTTACCGAAGAAAGCATAGTCCCCAAAATGGTAAGGGAGATGGGCTTAACGGTAAGCGATTTGTATACGATGCTTATTGAAGATGCCCTTTACCGTAAGGTTCAAAAAGAGGCTAACAGCTAAAGACCATCTTTTGTACATCCAGGTTTTCGATGGCATGCAACTCGTTTTCCAGTTTGGTGCACTCGTCCACATCGCCTACCAGTTCCAGCAACATTAGTCCGCAGGGGCTGCAATAATCTTCGGCTACATCGTGCATACCCAGACGGGTTTTGATGGAACATCCATACTTAGTCAGGATATCCTGAACTTTATTGGCATTCTTTACCCTTTCGGAAATATGAATACCCAGAATACGTACTTCTTTACTCATAACGTTAATTTTTAGGTTTTGTATCAGATGATTTACAATGTAAATGTCATTTCTTTAACCTCCAGCCCGCGTATGGCTGCTAAGGCAGTTTCAAACGTTGCCCATTCTTCCTGTTTGCCGGCCAACTGAAGTATGATAATGCCGGAACGGCTGCATACCTTATCGGATAGCTCGTGGAAGCCCAGACGGTTCTGAATAATATGCGCATAATCGGAAAGTACTTTCTGCGTTTGTCCCGATTCCTTTATCCGGTCGGTGATAAGTAGTCCTAAAATTTTTATTTGCTTCATTTTTGTCTTACTGTTTTTAATAAATACTCCATATTTTCTTTATTACTGCTGATAAACATGGAATGTTTTTTCAACCTCATAACTTTACAAATCCCGATAAAGAATCGGTAAGTCGTTCCTCTTTTAACCACAATAGGCACATTAGAACACATAGAATTTATCGCCTATTACCTACGATGAAGATTCGCCCTCTCGCCCTCTCGCCCATTCGCCCTCTCGCTAAGTTGTTCCTCCTAAGCGACTCTATATCGGGACTTCGCTTCGCTTTATGAACCTTATAAATCCCGAATCGCTTCGCTCGGGACTTCGCTCCGCTCAGCTTTATAAACCTTAAGAACCTTAAGAACTTTACAAACCATATAAACTTCTAAAAATACAAATCTCTTTCTCCCTGTTTAATTCTTTCTATCCGCTGACGAATCTCAGGAACATCCTGATGATGTTTTTCGAGGTCAATCAGGTTATCTTCTATCACCTTCCAGCCTTTGTTGCGGGTGCTTTCCGAAGCATAATCCACTAAGTATTCCGTTAAAGTGAGAATAGCATTGGGAGAGCAGTATCGTTTGATAAATCCGGGGACGGAAAATTCCATAAAATGCTCGCCAGTACGTCCTAAACGGTAACAGGCAGTGCAGAACGAAGGAATAAATCCCTGATCCAGCAATTCATCAATGATTACGCTCAGCGGGCGGTCGTCGTTAATCTGGAACTGTTCGCGGTGAAGGTTTTGTTTATCGTGTTCCACCTCGGCATAAGCTCCGATTTCGAGTTTGGTTCCACCATCAATCTGCGACACGCCAAACTGCATAATTTCCTTGCGGAGCAATGCTGGTTCGCGGGCAGTCAGGATCATGCCGGTATAAGGAACGGCAAGACGGAGAATAGCCACTAATTTGGCAAAATCGGCATCCGAAACATTATATTCGTCCTTCAACTGCAGGTTGGAAGCATCTTTAATACGAGGGAAGGAAATGGTGTGAGGACCTACATTGTAGCAGGCTTCAAAGTGGTTGGTATGACGGACCAACCCCATCACTTCAAATCGCCAGTCGTACAAATTGAACAAAGCGCCTATTCCCACGTCGTCAATGCCGGCTTCCTGAGCGCGGTCGAGGGATGTAAGACGCCACTCATAATTCTTTTTTATCCCGCCAAGGTGATAACGTTTGTATGCTTCGGGATGATAGGTTTCCTGGAATACCTGATAAGTTCCAATCTTGGCAGCTTTTACGGTACGGAAACCATCAATATCCAAAGGAGCTGCATTGATATTTACCCGGCGGATTTCGCCATTTCCCTTCTTCACTCCGTAAACCACATCCACTGTATGAGCAATGTATTCGGGCGAATAGTCAGGATGTTCACCATAGACGAGGATAAGTCGTTTCTGACCAGTATCTTCAAGATTTTCTACGGTTTTTACCAAATCCTGATCACTGAGGGTTTTGCGTATCTGATCTTTATTGGAGGTACGGAATCCACAATACTGACAATTGTTGATGCACTTGTTGCCTACATAAAGCGGGGCAAACAGCACAATGCGGTTGCCATAGATGCGTTTTTTAAGTTCGCGGGCACCTTCTTTAATTTGTTCAACCAACTCGGGATCGGTGGCATTGATGAGGACGGCGGTTTCTTCTAAAGTCAATCGTTTTTTATCGAGCGATTTGGCAATAATGTCGGCAACCCTTGCTTTATCGGCTTTGGTATTATTGATATAATCCCAAATTTCGTCCGGGTCAATAAAGTTTTTCATTCGCTGATCGGGTATCCGGCATTTTTCTGGCGTAAAAATCATTTTATTATTATTTAAAGTCGTTTACAAAGTTAACAATTTTTATGCGGGATTGTTGTTGGGAGACGAAATAATATTTTTGTTTCAAAAAGGGGAGTGAAACAGAGTTTATAAGGTTTGTAAAGTTCTTAAGGTTTATAAAGCTGAGCGGAGCGAAGTCCCGAGCGAAGCGATTCGGGATTTATAAGGTTCGTAAAGCGAAGTGAAGTCCCGATATAGATTCGCTTAGGAGTAACGACTTAGCGAGAGGGCGAATGGGCGAGAGGGTGACTCAGCGAATCTTCGTCGGGATAGGTAGTAGGCGATAAATTCTATGTGCTCTAATGTGCCTATTGTGGTTAAAAGAGGAACGACTTAGCGAATCTTCGTCGGGATTCATAAGGTTGGTAAGGTTATATAGGGTTGGAAAAGTACTTTGAACGTTTTAGCTCATTTCAGTCACCTGAAGTACTTATATTGACAAACCTTCCGTAAAAAGTATAGAACCTCCTGTCAGAACCGTAGAACTCCGCGTAAGAACTGTACCGTCATGAAATTACTTGACAGATTTATTAATAGTTCGTGAAAATTTGTGTCAAAACAGGGAAAGACTGTTTGATGTTGAATTTAAAACATTATCTTTGGAAACAATAAAAAGGCCATTAAGAGCAAACTATTTTATAAAACCAGAATAAATGAAAGAAAAGGCAAAATGGACAAGCGTCATTTATGTTATAGGCATTATTGCTTTGGCAATTGGCATTCTTGATCCTTTAGAAGGATCGGTTGTAATTGCTGTTGGTAGCACACTTGTTGCACTGTCGGCATTCTTAACCCATGACCGGTATTGGAAAACATTTATGGCATCATTGATACTGATTGTAATCGGTGTGTTTTTCCTGTTTTATTTATCGTCATTGGGAGGCTTTGGCGGTAAGTCAACATTATCATGGTGGTGGGGCATGCTCATACTCCCCTATCCCATAGGATGGCTTATAGCTATAATTTTAATTATTGTCAAGGCTGTTAAAAAGAAGAAATAACATACCAACAGATAATCAGGCTTTATTTATTGAGCTTTAAACATTGGCCAATCGCCGCCAACAAACATCAATTGCCGGCTTCTTTTTTCCATTTTCTGTATTTTCCCAACAGGCTGACCGTATTCTCCTCCGATTGGGTAACTTCAGTGGAAAGGGTGAGTTTGGTGAGTTTGGAATCCCAAAAAACCACAGGCATAATTTCACCGCCATATTCACCATTGGAATCCAGATAACTTTCCGAATCCAAAGCCGATTTGATGCAAAGCATGTAAGGGCTCTTTTTATCACGCTGGTAAAGCCGGGCAGTGGCTAAATCGGGAAAATCCATCGAAACGATAGCACATAGTTGTCCGTTTTCTTCAAATAGCTTTTTCTGAATATTGATTGCCGTTGGGTAGTCCTTCTCTATTTGATCTCCGTTGAGGTAGTTGGTAAGTAATTCTTCAAAATCTTCATTCGACACATCGGTTGAGTCGTCTTTGATGGACATGATGTTGATAAATTTCATGGTGAGAGTTCCTGAATTTTTACCGGTAAGGGTAAAAGTATATTCTTTTTTTTCCACTGTCAGGCAACTGCTTACCAATATAGCCAGAAGGGCAAATGCTAAAAGAACAAATACATGTCGTTTCATTGCTTTAGTTTATAAATTTGAAGTCAAATGTACATTTTTTTTAATCGTAAGCGTTGAGAAAAGCATAAATATTTTTCAACTTTTTTTAAATCCTAAAATTTTTTAATTAAAAAAAACGGGATGTCTAACTCACAGATTAAATTGTAATTTTGCCAATCTTAATTTATAAAAAAAATACGATGACTATTTCGGTGGACATAAGTTATTACCCGTTGAAGGACGAATTTATACCTCCTATCTTAGACTTTATTGGACGATTGAAACAGAATACAAACCTTGAATTGAATACCAACGGTTTAAGCACCCAGGTCTTTGGCGAATATTTTGAAGTAATGAATACACTAACCAAAGAAATATACACTTCGTGCGAACTTCCGCATTCTGTTTTTGTATTGAAAATCATTAATTCCGACCGCCGCTAATGGATATACAAGCTATTCTGGAAATGCTTCGCCAGAACATTATCCAAACCAGTTATATCGAAATTATTGCCGTTTTCTTCGGGCTTATCAGTGTTTGGTTTGCTAAAAAAGAGAACGTCTGGGTTTATCCCACGGGAATTCTCAATGTGCTGATTTACGTATATCTGTTTTTTAAGGCTCACTTTTATGCCAACATGGGCATCAATTTTTTTTATTTTATAATGAACGGTTACGGCTGGTACAACTGGACGCGCAAAAGTGACGATGGTAGTAAAATTACTATTTCATACTGTAATACTAAAGAATACATAATTAATGGAATAGCCATCCTGAGTAGCTTTGCGTTGATGTATTTTGTATTGATCCGTTACACAAATAGCCCGGTTCCATTCTGGGATTCTTTTACCACAGCAATTTATCTTGTAGCTATGTGGCTGATGACGCAAAAGAAAATCGAGAATTGGATATTGTGGATTATCGGCGACTTAGCACTTGTTCCGATAACATTTACGCAAGGCATGCCTTTTACCAGTTTGCAATATCTTGTTTTCTTATTTATTGCCACTTTTGGTTTACTCGAATGGAACAAAAAGTATAAAGAATCGCTTCAGCATGCTTAAACGAATAGCCATCACAGGGCCCGAGTCAACGGGAAAATCAACCTTAGCCGAAAGCCTGGCAAAACACTATCATACACTTTGGGTACCCGAATATGCCCGTGGATATATTGACCAACTACAACGCGAGTACAATCAGGAAGATATTCTGATCATCGCACAGCAACAATTTTTACAGGAAGAAACGGCAGCTAAACAAGCCCATGACTTTCTGTTTTTGGATACCGAATTTTTAGTTACCAAAATCTGGAGCGAAGTCAAATACAAAAATTGCCATCCCTGGATTGCCAAACAGTATCGTGAACACATTTACGATTTATATCTCCTCTGCAATGTTGACCTTCCCTGGGAAGAAGATCCCCAGCGCGAGCATCCTCATCAAAGGCAATATTTGTACGATTTATATTATAATGATTTAACGAACAGCAAACTGCCTTTTTCGGTGGTAAGTGGTACAGGCGAAGAGCGTTTGAAAAATGCTGTGAATTTTATCGAAGCTTTACAATAATTTCTAAGCCTAACGACGGAGTCCTTCGGTACAATTCCTGCAGATTTCAAAACAAGTCCTTTTCCTGAAAATGGCATTTCTAAATTTATTGGTTTCGTCACCATTCCATATTTCACTAAATGGCAATTCATTAATATCACCATAATTATGATCGGCATTTTTATCAAAGCAGCAGGGAACTACCCAGCCATTCCAGGTAATGACGCAGGTGCTCCACATCCGGTAGCAATGATTGGGAAATTTATTGTTGAGTACATAATTACCATTTTTGAGCAAATGATAACGAGAATATTTTCTGTTGGAAGGTATTGGCACATCCCTGTCGTTGGGATGATAAAACTGAGCCGTTTTTAAATCCACGCTATCCACTCCCAGCGATTTACCAAGTTTTTTTATTTCCTTTATCTGATGTTCGTTGGTTTTGAGAACTAAAAACTGCAGACTGATAAATGGTGTGGAAGATTTAAGTTCTTTTTTCCACTTAACAAGATTTTTGATACCGGCTATTACTGTATCAAAATCTCCGTTACGACGATATTGCCGATAGGTAGCCGCATCCGTACCATCAAGTGAAATAATAATACGATCAAGTTTCGAAAGCACGGTTTTTTTTGCATTGTTATCGTCGAGGTAATGTCCGTTGGTGGAAGTGGCTACGTAAATTTTACGTTGCTTGGCCATCTGAACGAAATCCAGAATCTTGTTATTTGTATATGGCTCGCCCTGAAAATAGAGTATTAGATAAATCAAGTCATCGGAAAGCTCTTCGAGTATGGTGTAATACATATTTTTGCTGAGAATTCCGGTAGGTCGGCTAAACTGTTTAAGTCCCGAAGGGCATTCGGGGCACGAAAGATTGCATAAAGTGGAAGGTTCAACCGAAATGCTGTATGGATTGCCCCAATGAATAGTTCGTCGCATAAGCAACGATAAGTAATAACTTGAAGTGAGTTTTAGAAGATTAACAACTCGCCTGAAGGTTAATGCAGAAATCAGATGCCGGTAATCAGATAAAAAGCGCATCGGATTATATTTTCTCTGTCAGCTTTTGAACAATACGAAATCCACTCAGGAATTCCTTTGCAATGATACGGACAAGAGTATATACCGGAATGGCTAAAATCATACCTACGATACCGGCAAGACTTCCGGCTATCAGGATTACCAAAAACACTTCAAGCGGATGAGCCTTGATGCTTTTAGAATAAATAAGAGGTTGAAAAACATAATCATCAATAAATTTAGTAATCAGAAACACAAGCGCAATCAATAGTATCAGATTGGAAGCATAAGCACTATATCCGGCTTGCAGGCTGCCTGCAACTCCAAGTACTATACCGATAACCGCCCCAATGAGGGGACCAACGTAAGGAATAATATTTAACAATCCCGCCAAAAAAGCAATAATTAATGGGTTTTTAACTCCGAGTATGGAAAGCCCAATCATAATAAATACGCCGAACAATATTACTTCTAAACACAAGCCTATGAAATAACGGCTTAGCAAATGTTTTGACTCATTAAGTATTCTTGTTGTTTCTTCCTGATAACGCAGGGGGACAATAAGCATAATGCCATTGTAGAACAAATGCTCGTCTTTCAGAAAGAAAAATCCAATAAAAATAACCGAAAATATCCCGATGATTAGCGAACCGGTAATATTCAGTAGGTTTTGGAAAAAACTGCTGAATGTTGCAATATCAATGAGCGAATGCATGCGTGTAACCAATTCATTTTCGACGGTTTTACCGGGAGGAAGTATTCCATACGTAGAAAGGAAGGTCTGGACAGAAGCTAAGGGTTGCTCAAGACTTTTCCCAATGGTAACGTAATCAATTTGGGAAATAATTTCTGCTTCGTAAACAATAAGAGGAACAAAAAGAGCCACAAACGAGCAAAAAATACCTAACAATGCAATAAGAGTTATGATACAACTCAATGTATGCGGAAAAACAATCCTGCCTATTTTTATTCTGTCGAGCAGATGCACCAATGGCTGCCCGATAAATGAAATTACCGCTGCAATAATTATATAGCTAACAATATTGCGGAAATACCAGAAAAGGTAAATCACCAGAAGAAAGCCTAAAATGCTGAGTATATAACGTAAGGTCTTATTCATAATGGTTTCAGTTTTGGGATAAGCATATTTAAATTTTATGTTCTGCTCTTTATTTGATACAGGCGTTGCAGTAGATTTCTGATTTTGGATGCATAATGCCGGTCGGCTGCCCATTTGCCCGACAGTTTCCCTATGGTGGGAGCAATACCACGTCTAACAAACTGAAACCGTTCATCAACAATGGGTAATTTTAGTTTCGACTTGCAAGCATAAGCTTTCAAATGTTGGATATGGGCGCGGATGCCGTTTTGCACGGTATTAAAACTGTTACCTTCCTGTCCTTGTGTTATTATACCCAATCCGCAAAAATTATTTCTCAGAAAAGCCGCCGTTTGGTCAGCTTTCAGGAAACCCGTTTCAAGGCACATCTGGCAAAAAGCAATATCGTGATTCACGCCTTCAATCATACTTTCCGAGACATATGTTTTAGCAAGAAGCAGTGAAAATGCACTATCGGCCAAAGGATTGTTCTGGTTAAGAAAACAAGCCAGTTCGTCAGCCGTTTTATAACCACTCGACATAATACGGTTGGGCGGCTTAATGGATACTGTTTTGCTTGAAATGGGTCGTCTTGATGTTGAATGTATCCCTGACTTAAAGTCGTGCGTCAGGGAATATAACGGTATTCCATTGCCTGCCAGCAGGAACAATACCATAGTTAAAAGATATTTTCTGAGTTTCTTCATATCCGGATTCCGATGTCTGATGATCTCTGATAAAAGAGGATAAAAATACAAAAATATATACTATGATTTACTAAATTGAAAAAAAGTGGAATAAAATTAATAATTTTTCTGTTACCTTATTAATAACACTTTGAATTAAAAGCGGATACTCGCTATAAAAATTAGTTATAATTCCGGATTATTAGCATCCGCAGAAGCAATTTAATCCCATTGTATGGCTTTTACCGGTTGAATACGGGAAATAATGTGCGAAGGAACAATCAACAAAATCATACATACCAGCAACGTTCCGACATTGATCAGCAGGATGGGTAAATAATAGAGATTGATGGGGACTACCGAAACATAATAGGATTCTTGCGGCAGTTTGATGATTCCAAAATGAAGCTGAAGCCAGCATAGGGTAATGCCTGCGAGGTTGCCCCAAAGCAATCCTTTTCCGATGATATAAGCCGAGTTGTACAGAAAAATCTTACGTATACTGCCATTTTTCATCCCCAAAGCCTTGAGAATGCCTATCATGTTGGTTCGTTCCAAAATAAGGATAAGCAGGGTCGAAATCATGGCTATTCCCGACACCAGCACCATCAGTGTAAGAATGATGGCAACATTAGTATCCTGCAAAGCCAGCCAGTCGAAAATCTGGGGATACATATCGCGTATAGATTCTGCCTTAAGATCGTAGCCGATGTTGTCCTTTACAGTTTCACACATCGCTTTCAAATCACTGAAATCTTTAATAAGCACTTCAAAACCGGCCACTTCTTCAGTCGACCAATTATTGAGTTTTTGAATATGAGCAATATCGCAAATTACGTACATCTTATCGAACTCTTCCAGCCCCGTCTGATAAATGCCGGCAATGACAAACTTTCGCGCACGGGTCTGGTTTTGGTTGATGAAGTACATCCGCAAATTATCGTGTAACTTTAGCTTCAGCATATTTGCTAAATTTCTGGAAACAAGTACTTCGTCGGTTTTTCCGGTATCACTAATAACAATGGGCTTTCCTTCCACCATCTTATTTTTAAAAAAGCTCCAGTCGTAATCGCTTCCAATACCTTTAAGCACAACTCCCTGTATCTGTTCATCCGTCTTGATAATACCTGCTTTGGTGGCATATACCTGAATATGGCGAATACCTTTTATCCTTTCCAAACCAGGATAAAAAGGTTGTTTTTTAGGAATAGGATTCGATTCGTACGAAACATTGGAATTAAATGCCGTAATTTGTATGTGCGAACCAAAACCAATCACTTTATCGCGGATCTGAGTCTGAAAACCGGTAACGATAGCTACCGAAACGAGCATCACAGCCAACCCTAAGGCAATGCTTAAGATAGCTATACGTACAATGGGGCGTGAAAAATTATCCCTGTTTCCCGAAAGGATACGTCGGGCAATAAAAAGTTCGGTATTCAATGGTGATCGTTTGGAGCAAAAGTAAAAAAATAAACCAAGTCTACTGAATTTTAAAAACGACTATGAAAAAAATATATTTCGCCGGCATTATCCTATTTTTATTTTCCGTCCCATCATACTCCCAATCCATACGCACCGGAGCCGAACGAACGGAAGTTTATTTTCGTTGGCTAAAAAATAAAAATGTGGCTGTTGTAGCCAATCAGACCTCATTAATACAGAAAACCCACCTGGTGGATAGTTTGTTAAATGCCGGGATCAAAGTAAAAAAAATTTTTTGTCCCGAACATGGTTTCCGTGGCGAAGCTCAGGAAGGGGAAAAAGTGAATAATTCGAAAGACAAACGAACGGGTTTGCCACTGATTTCCCTTTACGGAAAACATAAAAAACCATCATCTGATGATTTGGAGGATATTGATGCCGTCGTTTTTGATCTTCAGGATGTGGGAACGCGATTCTACACCTACACTTCTACCATGAGTTATGTGATGGAAGCCTGTGCCGAAAATAAAATAACGTTTATTGTGCTCGACCGTCCCAATCCCAACGGTTTTTATGTGGATGGACCAGTGATGGAAACTGCCTTTGTTTCGTTTGTAGGATTATTTCCGGTACCCATCGTTCACGGGCTGACAGTAGCCGAATATGCGCTGATGATCAACGGCGAAAAATGGTTGAAAACAAAGCACAGATTAAAATTAAAAGTCGTTGGAATGGAAAATTACAATCATTCTATCCGTTATTCCCTGCCGGTGATGCCAAGTCCTAATTTGCCCAATGCCAATGCCGTTTTCCTGTATCCTTCGCTTTGTCTTTTTGAAGGGACGGTGGTAAGCGTTGGCAGGGGTACCGATAAACCTTTCCAGATTTTCGGTCATCCCGACTATCCCGAACACGACTTTTCATTTACACCTCATCAAAAACCAGGTTCTTCAATCATTCCGTCTTTCAATAAAAAAACCTGTTATGGTATTGACCTTACAATCTATGCCGAAAATCATCGGTATACAGAAGGAAAATTAAACCTCGAATGGCTTTTGCTGATGTACAAAAAACTGCCTGATGCTAAAAATTTCTTTAATGATTATTTTGATACACTGGCAGGGAACCATACACTTCAACAGCAGATAAAAGAAGGATTATCTGAGGAAAAAATCAGGGAAAGCTGGCAACAGGATTTGAATAAATACAAAAAAATCAGGAAAAAGTATTTACTTTATCCTGATTTTGAATGATTATGTTTAGATTGGAATCTAAAACCTTAGATCTGCAATCTAAAATTTAGATGGTTTTTCCCGGATAAACTTTCAAGGCTTCTTCCAGGCATTTAACGGCATGTTTCAGGTCGTCGATTTTGAGGACATACGCAATACGTACTTCATTTTTGCCCAAGCCCGGTGTAGCATAGAATCCCGTAGCCGGTGCAAGCATCACTGTTTCGCCATTATAATTAAAATCTTCGAGCAGCCATTGGCAGAATTTATCCGAATCGTCTATTGGCAAACCGATGATGGTATAAAAAGCACCTTTGGGCATGGGAGCCACTACGCCTTCAATTTTGTTCAAGGCATTAATAACATAATTGCGGCGGGCAATATATTCGTCGTATACTTCGGTAAAATAATCATCGGGAGTATCCAGCGAAGCTTCCCCTGCAACCTGACCAAGCAATGGCGGACTTAACCGTGCCTGTCCAAATTTAAGAGCAGCATTCATAATTTCTTTGTTTTTCGAAATCATAGCTCCGATACGGACACCACATTCGCTGTAACGTTTGGACACCGAATCCATCAGAATAACATTGTTTTCGATTCCTTTGAGCCGCATCACCGAAAAATGGGTATTGCCATCGTAACAAAACTCACGGTAAACCTCATCGGCAAACAGGTACAAGTCATATTTGAGAACCAATTCGCGAAGTTGTTCAATTTCCTGCTGCGAATAAAGATAACCGGTAGGGTTGTTCGGGTTACAAATCATGATGGCTTTGGTGTGCGGAGTAATTGCCTTTTCGAAGTCGGAAATTGGAGGAAGAGCAAAACCCGTTTCGATGGAAGAAGTAATTGGAATTACTTTTACGCCTGCCTGAACGGCAAAGCCATTGTAATTGGTATAAAAAGGTTCGGGGATAATGATTTCGTCGCCCGGATTCATGCAACACATCATGGCAAAGATGATGGCTTCGGAACCGCCGGTAGTGATAATGATATCGTTATGATTGATATCAATACCTATTCCCTGGTAATAACCTACTAATTTTTTCCGGTACGATTCGTTACCAGCCGAGTGACTGTATTCAATCACTTTTTGATCGAAATGGCGGATAGCATTCAATGCTATTTCCGGAGTTTTTATGTCGGGCTGGCCGATATTCAAATGATATACTTTGATGCCTCTTTTCTTGGCTGCTTCGGCATAAGGAACTAATTTACGGATGGGAGAAGCAGGCATTACACAGGCACGTTCAGAAATTTTTGGCATAATTATAATTTTAAGATTTTAACTCTGTTTTTAGGCTGCAAAATTATATTTTTATTTCATTATTGTCAGATAAAAAAATTCCTTGACAGGCTAAAACCCAATGTTTGCTGTAATCTGCTAACTTCAGGCTCCAAACCTCGAATTACAAATCGTAACTATCTGAAATACTTTAGCCAATATACTTTTATCGGACAACAGCATTTTTATTTATGTAAACAGAAAAAAATAAAAAACCCGGCTACGAAATAACCGGGTTGATCAAAATATTTATAAAAAAATGATTATTTGGCAACGGGAGTAGCACCATCGTTGGTTTTTTTCTCAGGTACGGTAGCGTTGGGTTTTTCTATCACATTGCCTTCGATTTTAAGAACAACAGGTGTGTTTTTAGCATTGGAATTAACGGTAACCTGCTTGGCTATTTTTCCAATACGTTTGGTATCGTATTTAACTTTAATTACATCGGTTTTTCCCGGAAGAATGGGCTTTTTGGGCCATTCAGGAATAGTACAACCGCAGGAAGAAGTAACAGTGGTTAAAACCAGAGGTTCTTTGCCTGTATTTTTGAATTCAAATTCGCAGTTTCCATCACCTTCCTGATAGATCGTACCATAATCGTGTACCAGCTTGGTAAAAGTGATTTCGGGAGCGTTTTTATTGTCTTTAGCTACGTCCTGAGCTTTAACGGCAACAAATGAAAACATTACTAAGCCGCAGATTAAAAATAATTTCTTCATCGGATATAAAATTTAGGGGTTACAGTCATTTTTAAATTGAACAACAAATGTAGATAATTTTTTTTATGCAAGGAGTAAAATTTTAATATTTATGATTTTTTAACAGAAAAAAATAAAAAACCCGACGATTAACTGCCGGGTTTTAAAAGGGTTTACTATTCGATAGGCAACCAAAGTTCGGTAATCAGCTCCTCGGGTGGCGTAGTCTGGGGATTGTTTACATATTTTTCGATACAGGGGCAATCGCGCAATCGCTGTCCGCTCTTTGGCAACCACTCGCCATAAACGCTTTGATAGAAATCGCTGAGTTTGGTATATGGCCCTTTGTATGTAAATTTTACAAACAATCCGCCGGGAATCTTTTTGCATCCGATTTCGCCGGTTGTTTTCATGGGTTTATCCACGGTAATGCAGGCGTCGTAGCGGCAATTTTCCGGTTTGGTAATGTCGGGATCGTCGAGGGCAAGACCGATGACTTCCGTTTGCTGATTACAAAGGTTGTTTTCCTCAACATATTTCCAGAGCGTCTGCCAGACATCGCCACAATTAGCAGCATTGTACGCCCCGATATGTTCAACAAATAAACAGTCTTTTTCTTCCCTTACAATCATTTCTGGCTTTTCAAGTTTCATCATTTTACATTTTAATGGATTAATACTAATTATATTATCCCTAATGGGAGAATTCAGCGTCCTGAATTTGGAAGGACTGACACCAAATTGTTTCCGGAAAGCTTTGGTTAACGAAGAATGCGTTTCGTACCCTACCTGCCAGGCAATGGAATTCACTGGCTCGTGTGTATATCGAAGCATACGGGCTGCAGTTTCGAGACGTAAGCGCGCAATGTACTCAAAAACTGCTTCTCCCGTCAGAGCTTTAAAAATACGGTGAAAATGAAAAGGTGAGAAACAGGAAACAGCAGCTATTTCCGATAACTCAACGTTTTCGGCCAGGTGTTCGTTGATGTAAATCAATACCCGGGTAATTCTTCGTTTGTAATCAATGGTTGTTTGTCCTTCGTTGTTCATCGTTGTTGAATTCGCATACAAAAGTATATTGCCGGCGTCAGGCTGGCTTGTCCTTAATTGCTAATTTTATAATTAAAGTTCAGATTTCTTTTTTGGAGTTTTTCTTCAGGACGAGGATATAGAAGTCATTTTCAATGGAGCAATAACCATATTCGTAACAGAAATAGTATTTATGACCGTTTTTAGCCGTATAAATACTGGTGAAATACAAAAAATTGAAACCTTTACCCAACAGCTTGTCTTTATGGACAATGGACTTTTCGTCAGGGTTTAATTCCACAAGGATGTTCCGGTTCTTACGCAATATTCCGTTAATACGCCTGACCAGATTATTGCTTTCGCTTTTAAGGCGGTTGTTATAATTATTGCGGCAAAGGTCGTTACAGAATTTCTTATCCGCCCTTCCTTTTAAAGGTTCCTGACAATCGAGACATCGTCTTTCGTTTTCCATGCTAATTACCGATTAATACCTAAGCCAAATATTTACAATAGTTTATCCATTAAATTGAGAAACATACCCAAACTATTCTTTAGGTAATTTTGAAGTAAAAATAGTAAATAATCGTGTACAACCGTTTACAAACGTTTTTATCCGTATACAAATATTTATTATCCGAGTCGGGCTAAAAGACTGCTATACATTTGTATCGTTAATTAAATTTTATAAACAGCCGTTCCAAACGGCATTAAAAAAAGCAACTATGAATACATTAAAAAACCGCGTTCAACTCATCGGACGCCTGGGACAAGATCCCGAAGTCAAAACCCTGGAAACAGGAAAAAAAGTAGCCCGTTTCTCTATTGCCACCAGCGATAACTATGTGGGCAAGGATGGAAACAAAGTTACAGAAACCAAATGGCATCACATCGTAGTTTGGGGACCGCTTACCACGGTATGTGAAAAATACCTGAAAAAAGGCCGTGAAATAGCCGTGGAAGGCAAGCTGGCCTATCGCAACTGGAACGATAAAGACGGCATAGCTCATAATTCGACCGAAATTGTGGTTAATGAGTTGCTGCTGCTGAATGGAAATGCAAATGCAAATGCAAAATAAATGGAAGACTTGGGGTAAACCAACATTTGTAAGGTTTATAAGATACTTTAGCCTATTTTGGGTACATCAAGTCTATTTTTGGCCATATTATCGTTAAATTTTCCCATAAATAACGATAATTGCATTAATTTTGCAGCAGAAAATTTTAAAAGCTCTTTATTATGAAAATTATCTGTATTGGCCGTAATTACGCAGAACATGCGCAGGAATTAGGCAACGATGTACCCAAAGTACCGGTTTTTTTCCTTAAGCCCGATACGGCATTGCTGCGAAGCAACCAGCCCTTTTTCTATCCTGATTTTTCCTCCGATATCCAATATGAAACCGAACTTATTGTCAGAATAAACCGGCTGGGGAAAAGCATACCGCAAAAATATGCCCACGACTATTATGATGAAATCGGTATCGGCATTGATTTTACCGCCCGCGACCTCCAACAGGAATGCAAAGCCAAAGGCCTGCCCTGGGAAATAGCCAAGGCTTTCGACAATTCGGCAGCCATCAGTAAATATATCCTCAAAGAAACGCTTCCTGCTCCCAACAACCTTCATTTTCAACTCAATATCAACGGGAAGACTGTACAAAAAGGAAACTCCGCCGACATGATCTTCAGCTTTGACGCCATTATCGCTTATGTTTCACAGTTTATGACACTGAGAACCGGCGATCTTATCTTCACCGGAACACCTGCAGGCGTAGGTTCTGTAAAAATAAACGACTTGCTTGATGTTTATCTGGAAGGCGAAAGGATGATGCATTTCCGTATCAAATAGCAGAAAAGGAGGCACACTATATTTTCCTTATTTTCCAGTCATTGACTTTGACGGTCAGCCGGAAATTCCTGCGATATAAAATTTCATGAATTGCGTACATGAATTAAAAAATTCATGTATATTTGTTTACCCAAAACTAACGCTATGGCTACAACTATTGCAAACACAGAAACAATCTGTGCCCTGGCTACCCCTGCAGGAGTCAGCGCCATTGGAATAATCAGGATTTCAGGTCCCGAAACCTTTTCAATATGTGAAAAACTGCTGCGTCCCCTCAAAAAAACGTTTCGGCTTGGCACAGCGCCTACACATACGCTTCATTTAATGCAAATTTTCGACGAAGGAGAAATGCTCGATGAAGTATTAGTAAGCATTTTTCGTGCACCACATTCATATACAGGCGAAGATTCCATCGAACTATCCTGCCACGGTTCACTATTTATTGAACAGAAAATCATTGAACTCCTAATCAAAAACGGCATCCGTCTGGCTCATCCCGGAGAATATACCATGCGGGCATTCCTTAACGGCAAGCTTGATTTATCGCAGGCAGAAGCCGTTGCCGACCTCATTGCATCCCAATCAAAGGCAGCTCACGACATCGCCATTAACCAGATGCGGGGAGGCTTCACCCAAAAACTTCACAGCCTTCGCCACGACCTGGTAAATTTTGCTACCTGGATCAATCTTGAACTGGATTTCAGCGAGGAAGATGTGGAATTTGCCGACAGAAAAGAAATACGTAAGCTATTGCACGTGATTAAAGACGAACTCACCAAACTCACAGGTTCCTTTTCGCTGGGCAATGTACTTAAGAATGGTATTCCCGTGGCTATCGTCGGCAAACCGAATGTAGGTAAGTCCACCCTGTTGAATGCCATACTCAACGAAGAACGCGCCATCGTGTCGGAAATACCCGGCACCACCCGCGACACCATTGAAGACACCCTTATCATCGAAGGAGTTGCTTTCCGTTTTATTGATACTGCAGGGCTGCATCCCACCCAGGAATCAGTGGAAAGCATGGGCATCGAACGGACGTATCAGGCCATTGAACAGGCTTCCATTATCCTGTATATGATTGATATCAACGAAACATCAATAGAGGATATCAATGAAGCCCTGCTTGATTTTAAAGAGCATCTGAAAAACAAGTCCAAACGCTTTATCATCATCGCCAATAAAACAGATTTACTGGTGGAAACGCCCCATCATTTTTCCGATTTTGTAGAACTGGAAACCATTTTCATTTCGGCTAAACGCAAGGAAAATATCAAGCTCATTATCGAATCCCTGCTTACATCGGTGGATATGGGAAATCTTGAAAACGAAGCCATCATTTCCAATGCCCGTCATTATGAAGCCCTCCATAAAGCCCTCGAAGCTATGGAAAATGTGGAAAAAGGACTAAACGAACATATCCCTACCGACCTGCTTTCGACCGACATCAAAATGGCTATCCATTATATCGGCGAAATCACAGGAGAAGTTACTACCGATGAAATACTTAATAATATTTTCAGTAAGTTTTGTATTGGAAAGTAAAGCACTTTTCTTTAGTTTTCTTTTCTCTTCTAATGGTTAACAAAATCAGTACTTTTGTTGATAAATATTTTGTCCCTTTTCTTTTGATTAGTTAATATTTTACTTATTTTTGTCCCCAGTTTGTCCCCCGATAGACTTATGAGGGACAAAAGGGACAGTTTTTTTTGTCCCCCGTTAAATTGGAAAGTAAAGTATTAAAAAATGACAACTAAAAAGCAATTAGTAAAACTTAGAGAAAAGGAACTGGCAAACGGTAACAAAAGCCTTTTCTTAGATATTAGCTGGGACGGTAAAAGGACAAAGGAATATTTAAAACTCTACATTGTAAAGATTAAAACAGCCTTTGATCGGGACAGTAATAAAAAAACTATGGCACTTGCTGAAAGAATAAGAGCCAAAAGACAAACAGAATTACAAAATAATGGCTGGGGATTTGCTAATGACTTTAAACAGGATACCAATTTCAGTGAATACATAAAAACCCTTATTGAAAAGAGAAAAGACAGTCCCGGCAACTGGGGAAACTGGGGCAGTATGCTAAAACACCTCATCAAACATTGTGATATAAAAACCACCTTCAGGGACATAGATGTAAATTTTGTTGAGGGCTTCAAAGAGTATTTACAGTATGAAGCTAAAACCAAAAGCAACAATCTCCTTTCAAAAAACAGCCAAAATTCTTACTTCAATAAATTCAGGGCAGTATTAAACCAAGCCTTTGATGACCGGATTATCCCCGACAACCCGGCAAGGAGGGTAAAAGCAATAAAACCAGATGAAACACACCGGGCATATTTATCCTTTGATGAACTTAAAAACCTTGCTAAAACAGAATGTAAATATCCGGTTTTAAAAAATGCTTTCCTATTTTCCTGTTTAACCGGGTTGAGGTGGTCAGATATTCAAAAACTCAAATGGTCAGAGGTGCAAAAGCAAGGGGAAGGCTGGCGGGTTGTTTTCAGGCAGCAAAAGACAAGGGGACAGGAATATTTAGACATAAGCAACCAAGCCCATGACTTTTTAGGACAGGAAGGCAGCCCCGATGAAAGAGTTTTTGCAGGATTGAAATATTCAGCATGGCATAATATGGAGCTTCAAAAATGGTGTATGAGGGCAGGAATTACAAAAGATATTACATTCCACTGTGGACGGCATACCTTTGCAGTATTGCAATTGGAATTAAATACCGATATTTACACCGTTTCCAAACTTTTAGGACATAAAGACCTTAAAACAACCCAGATTTATGCTAAGGTGATGGATGAAAAGAAAAAAGAGGCAATGAATAAGATACCGGATATTAATATTTAAAACTATGACAGATATAGGGAAAGAGTTTGAAAAAATATTAAAACCAATTTCAATTTCAATTAATGAAATACACAATATTGATTTTGGTGATTTATCTAATTCATTTGATATTGCCAAACAAAAGGTAGGTGATTTAATATGCAAAACTACCATGCAACTTCCTATTCCTAAAAGCAGACAAGATAATTATATTGAACACATTATTTTTATGTTCAATGAAAAGAAATATTATTCTCCTGACAACACACCAACAAGGGGAATACATTCATATAGGCTTTTAAGGTATATCATAGAGCGTTATATTGAGTTTATAAAATCAGTACTTTATGACTTTTCTAATAATGTTAGCAATTCTATTCAGGGGAGTGATAAAAATGAAATAATTTCCTTAATGAACAGATTTATTGATGAATTGGAAAATTTAAAAGAATTAAAGAAACTTGGCATTATTAATGAAAATGAAGAAAACCCGTTTGATGATTATAAAGATTATGTCTTCAATAAATTATTAAAAAAAATTAACAATTCTGAAAGCTCCCCAACGGAGATAGAAAAACATGACAAAACTCAATTACAAGGCTTTAAAAGCCCTTTAAATCCTATACAAATAGAAACCTTATTTGTGCAGTTAAAAGGTAACTACATTGCCGAAAACACCAAACCCGACCATTTTAAAGCTATATTTATAAATGAACCATTACCCCCGGAATTTGAAAAGGTGAAATGGATATATTCAAGCAGGACTAACAAACCTCATAAAACAGCATTAAGAGAATTTTTGAAAATTGCATTTGGTAAAGTACCTTCACAAAAAGCAATTGATGTTTATATTTCTGATAAAAAAGGGAACCCAATTAAATTAGCCAAACCCAAAAAAGAGGCAAATACAGAATATTGGACTGATATTTTTAAGAAAATGATTAAGTAATAATTTACTTTAAACCGACCTTTCCGACCTTGCTAAAACTATTAATTAGCAAGGTTTTTTGTTTTTACCCGACTTTAGCCGACCTCTTAGGAGTCGGTTAAATTATTGTTTATCAATGTTATATATTGTTTCTAATATTTACTTTTGTATCCTGAAATTTCATCAAACAGGGTAAGCGCTTACCCATTTCAGTAACAAAAAAAAATATTTAAATGGAAAATTTACAACAATTTGATGAGAGGCTAAAAAACATTGAAAGCCTTTTATCTACTCAAAAAAACGTCCTCAATTTAGATGAGGTATGCAAGTTAACAGGCTTGTCAAAAAGTCATGTTTATAAATTAACTTGTTATTCAAAAGTGCCGTTTTACAAACAGGCAAAGCATTTATTTTTTGACCGGGTAGAAATTGAAAGCTGGTTAAAAGTAAACCGTTTTAAACCCGTTGATGAACTGGATAAAGAGGCAGCAACCTATGTAACTCTAAAAAAGAAAGGGGTTACAAAATGATACTTACCGATTATTACAAAGGGCAAAAGCTCACCGATGCACAAAGCAGGTTTGATATTACAGCCTCAACCGGGGAGTATGATTTATTTGAACAACTGCTAATAAATAAACAGAAATTTAATATCGGTGGTTTATCATTCAATTTTGGACAACGTCCCGACCGATGGAAGGGCAAAAAAACCGATATGGCAATAACTAAGGGTAGCCAAAACATAACCTCGGTAAAACGTCCCAACCTTGAAAATAACGTTGCCTATGGGGATATAAATGGCTCTAATGATAGTTGTATTATTGTTTTCAATCCCGATTATAAAGAAACCGGAATTACAACCATTGAAATATTTATTGCCCGTGGTTTAAGGAATGATACTGATGGACTTTGGCAATTATTCACCGATGGGGAGTTAAAAAGTGATATTGAGGCACTAAGAGAAAAGGCGGTTACCATTTTTGTAACCTTAACAATTAAATGAAGTAGGGGGACAAATTCCCCTTACTTCTTATGTTAAGATGTGTTTTGTACCTCAAATTTGTAACCGATGTATGATAATTTAGAATTGACAATAACCAGAAAGCAAAGCCCAGGAACTGATTTTTTGCAGACCATTCCCCAGCATTTAAGTATAGTTTCAAATCATGGAGAAAATCATTTTGGGAAGTATGTTACCGGATATTTGGACAGCCTGAAAGTGAGTATAAAAGAAAGCAGAGTAAAAATTTATGATTGTAGCCTTTGCAAATACTATTTGGGGGATAACTTTAAAACATTAACCAGGGGGGATACAAAGCGGGCAATTGATAAAATAAGCGATAGTTTGCATTTGCCTTTTCACCTTGCTAATGTTACCCGGATTGACTTTGCCAAAAACCTCATCATGCAATATGATGAAAAGATTTACTATCCTTATTTGGGAGAGGCTCAATATTACAAACGATTGGAGGAAAACAATGGGCTGTATTATGATAATCAGTTAAGGCAATTATTATTTTATGGCAAAGAGTATGAACAAAGGATAAAAAGGCAACCAATACCGGAACTGTATAAAGGCAGGAATATATTAAGGTATGAAATGAGGCTTAGAAAGCGACTAAGAAAGCAACTTAACCAAACGGAAATTACAGCCGGGTTACTTTATGATGAGGTTTTTTATGGCAACCTTGTTAACCGATGGAAAAATGAATATTTGGCAATACAAAAAATTAACTCAAAACTTAACAGTATGAAACCGACCGGAAGTAAAAAGAAATTTGCTGAAAATATGACACTGTACTACATTTTAGAGCTGGGACAACCCCAAGTATTAAACAAAGTAAAAGAGTGGCAGGAAAGCGGGAAAATAAGCAAAAAACAGGCTTATGATTTAAGGACGTTCATAAAGCAATTGAGTAAAACCCCGATTGATGAAAAAGGCAATGATTTAATAAATGAACTCAATCAAAAAGTTAAAGAGGCTGCCCTGTATTGGTAACCTCTTATGTTAAGATGTATTTTGTACCCCATTTTTGTAACCGGGTATTTTCTAAAGTAGATTTAAACAGATGTTTCATAATTTTAAATCTAATCGAAGTTAAAAATTAAATATTTTTTATACACAGATTAAAACATGATTAAAAAACATTAATTTTGTTAATTACTTCAATTTTGTTAAAAAATTAATTACTATGAAAAAGACATTTTTTTTAATCATTATTTTATTTTCAATTGTAAATTGCTATTGCCAAAAAGCTAAAGATTATTTTGATAAAGGGCTTTTAAAGATTGATCAACAAGACTTTCATGGAGCTATAGCAGATTTAAATAAAGCAATAGAGATAAGTCCTAAATATGCTGAAGCTTATTTTTTTAGAGGAAAATCAAAAGCAAAACTTCAAGATTTTCAAGGAAATATAGCTGATTTAAGTATAGCAATAGAAATTAATTCTCAGTATGCAGAAGCTTATTATTATAGAGGTCTTACAAAATCATCCCTTCAAGATTACCAAGGAGCTATAGCAGACTATAATATGGCAATAGAGATTAATCCCCAACATGCAGAAGCTTATTTACAAAGAGGACTTTCAAAATCATTTCTAAAAGACGATCAAGGAGGAATAAAAGACTACAGTAAGGCAATAGAGATTAATCCTAAAAATACAGATGCTTATTATTGCAGAGGTCTTACAAAAGCATACCTACAGGATTACCAAGGAGCTATAGAAGATTATAGCAAAGCAATAGAAAATAGTTATAGGTATGCAGAAGCTTATAATAATAGAGGACTTGCAAAAGCATCCTTAAAAGATGGCATAGGAGCTATAGCGGACTATAATATAGCAATAAAGATAAATCCCGAGTATGCAGAAGCTTATTTTAACAGAGGAAATTCAAAAAATTACCTACAAGATTACCGGGGAGCCATAGCAGATTATAGTAAAGCAATAGAGTTAAATCCTGAAGATACAAATATTTATATTGGGAGAGCATCAGCAGAAGAAATCTTAAGAGACTATCAGGGAGCCATAGCAGATTATAGTAAGTTAATAGAGTTAAATCCTAAAGATACAAATATTTATTTTAAAAGAGGTTTAGTAAAAATTCTATTAGGACAAAAAGATAGTGGTTGTTTAGATTTAAGTAAAGCCGGAGAATTAGGACGTGAAGATGCTTATGAAGCAATTAAAGAACTATGCAATTAACCCAAATTTCCATTTATAAAACATAAATGTATTTAAAAAATCATAAAATGAAATCAACAAAACATCTTATAATTGCTCTAATTATGTTAATATCAATATTAACATTAATTGCATATATTCATAATAATTCCCCTAAAACATCAAAAACTAACACTGAATATCTTAAACAAGTGATTAGGCAAAAGTTAGAAGATTCAGCGGCTCAGGAACAAAAAAGACAGGATTCAGTGGCTCGCATTGAAGAAAAAGCATGGAAAGGGACAAAGGCCAGTAAGATTTGGGCTAAACATAGCAATTGGTCAAAAGATGCCTGTAAAAGAATTGCAAAAAATGAATATTGGATAGGTATGGATATAAATATGCTTATATATGAAAGAGGAAATCCAGATGATGTAAATACTTCAAATTATGGTAGTGGAAATGAATATCAATATTGTTGGCATAATGAAGAACCATCTTGTTTCTATAGTAAGGAAGATGGGATTATTACAGCTTATAACTAACGTCTAAAAAAAAGCAATTCAGACTTTTAACTATCAATAATAATTATTTGTAAAAAAGAGAACGAGAAAAACCCAAAAATTAGTAATAGTGTATTTTAATGTTATAAATATTCTGATTTAATTCTTTATTACAGCTTTATTTATTTCATCTTTTGTTGGCTTCTTTTGAGCTGGAGTAAATGTAAATGAAATAGGGTATTTTGTAGTTTCTGCCATTTCCAATCTTGCCATCTTTGAATAATTAAATTCAGCAAGCTCAATTAATAATTTAACCGCTTCTTTTGGATTGTCCTCACCAACAATATTAATCCAAGTTTCAATTTTCTTACAATATTTGTTTACTAAGTGTCGGGAATATTCTTTAAAGTCCTTATTTGCTGATAGTCTCCCCTTTTTACCACCATAGTATTTATGTCCTTTTTGAAATGGCATATTAATATGTTTTATATATTTTTTACAGCTTACTTATGTATGCAACTGTTATACTGTTTTCTATTAAATGAATATTACTTATTAACTTTTATATTATTAATTATCAATTATTTATCAACTACAATTGTGATTTTTACAATTATCTTAGTTAATAATCAATATTAAGTTATTTATGAGTACAAAGATAATAATAATACTATTACAGCATATGTTTAGATACTAAACTATATTATTAAATTATATTAAATTTTAATTAACATGTTTTCAAATAAGTAATTGATGGTAGACCATTTAAAAAATGGCAAAAAAATATTAGGATGCCACCCCCACCACTTTTAAGTCTTACCAGATTGGGGTATACCCCCTATTTATAGTCATTGCATTTACAATTAATGTATTTGCATCTTTTTGATTTTTAAAATATTTTTGAAACTAATCTAAAGTTTGCAGAAAAGTAAGCCAATAAGCTAAAATTAAATTGCATCATTGTGTTAGCATTAATAGTGAAATAACCGGGGAAATAACTACCGACGATAGAAACTTCAAAAAATACAGTCAGCCATTGAGCCAGAAAGTAACCAATTTGTTAAAAATCGTCCCCAGTTTGTCCCCCGTCCTTTATATTTTCTCCTTTAAAAACTTATTATCAACTATTTAGGAAACAACTTTACTTTTTGTATTGGAAAGTAAGACGATTCCTTTAGCCATCTGATCTTTTTTATTAACAAAAAATAAGAAAATTTATCATACATACGATGTATTGTATAATTATGTTATTTTTGAACGCTGTTTTCTTTTCTGCTATACTAAGAAGCAAAAAAGGTCATTTAATGGCTACTAAAATTATAAAATATCCATAAAAGCCTATGTTACAGTGAATCAAAAATGATGTTTTATACATATTGCATATAATCAACGAACTATAAAATTAATAACGCATGAAATATTTTTACGCTTTATTTTTATTTCTTTTCATTACGTTAGCGTCGTACAGCCAAAAAAATGACACCATTATTACCTTTTCCGGGAAAAGATTCATAGGCAAAATTGAAACGCTCAAAAACAATTACGTAATAATAAACTTAACAAAGGATTCCACGAATAAATACATTAAGGAAATTAAAATAGACGATGTAATGTATTGTTCAAATCAGAATTTCACTAATACTACGGACCTCAATATACTCAAACAACGTTTGAACGGACATAAATCCGTCTATTACAAAAATACCGCTGCCGGATACATGAAACAGGCAAAAATCAGTGGAATATTAGGTGTCAGTTTTTCTGCCTTATCCGGAATACTGATGACGTATGCCATATCGGCAGATATAGATAACCAACTGGATAAACAACTACGGGATGCATTACCATGGATTTGCTGTGGACTTGCTGCTACCTCCGTTGCTGCTTACATCAATGGTTATTTAGCCATGCGAAAAGCAGGTATTATATTAAAGAAAACAGAGAAAACGGCTTTTTATCTTCGTCCTTCAGCTAACGGGGCAAGCCTGGTTTATACCTTCTGATTAAAAAAAACTGATAAATCTGGATTTCAATATATAATATAAATACGTTGTCTTTTTCGGCTTTGACAATAAATAACTAATACAAAGATTATTGATTCGGAATTATCTCCCGGGAAAGCTCTGCCAAATCTAACCCGTCGAAATTGCCCGAACTCATCATCAGCAGGTTTTTATTCGTCCAATCCATAGCCAAAAGATAATTTTTTAATGCCAAAGAATCGGTAAAAATCTGCAAATCCTTCCGGTTAAAAGCTTGTTTCACTTGTTCCACCGTAAGTGGTGGTAGTTTTTTTAGGGCCAGGGCATGAGGGCTGAAATAAACAATAGCGACATCAGCATCATCCATGGCCCCATCATATTGCGGAAGAAAATCGCTGCTCAGGCTGCTGAAGGTATGCAGTTCCATACAGGCTATAAGTATCTTATCCGTAAATTGTTCTTTTACGGCACGGGTAGTAGCTTTTAATTTGGAAGGAGAATGAGCAAAATCTTTAAAAATGGCAGTGTTTCTATCTTTGGCTATGAGTTCAAGCCTTTTGGAAGCACCTTTAAAAGAGGAAATAGCTTGGAAGAACATTTCATCGGTCATGCCAAGCTCATTACAAACCAAACGTGCACCGTTCAGATTAAGAAGATTATGCCGCCCGAAAATCTTTAAAGGAATTGATCGCTGTTCGTAATTCGTAATTCGTAATTCGTAATTAATAGAGGTTATTCCATCTCTAACCGTATAATCGGGAAGTAAATAGGGAATCTTTTTAATGTTGTTTTTGCAATTTTCGGCTACCCGTTTCACTTCCGGATCATCGACACAATAAATTAGCGTACCCCCAGGAGAGATCAGACTGGCAAAAATGCGAAATTGTTCCACATAATTATCAAAGGTAGGAAAAACATTTTTATGGTCCCAGGCAATACCGCTGATAAGCGCAATATCAGGTTTGTAAACATGAAACTTGGGCCGACGGTCTATCGGCGAAGTGAGGTATTCATCACCTTCAATAACCATATACTTAGCATCTTCGGAAAGCTTAACCATCACATCAAAGCCTTCCAGTTGCGCCCCTACCATATAATCGGCATCCACATGATGATAATTCAAAACATGAAGTATCATCGCTGTAATGGTGGTTTTGCCATGGCTTCCGCCAATGACTATGCGTTTTTTATTTTTGGATTGTTCGTAAAGAAATTCGGGATACGAAAATATCTTCAATCCTAATTCCTGTGCACGGAGAAGCTCAGGATTATCGGCACGGGCATGCATGCCAAGAATAACGGCATCGAATTGTGAATTCAGTTTTTCGGGAAACCAGCCTTCGGCTTCAGGCAATAGATGATAAGAAGCTAAACGACTCCGGGCGGGTTCAAAAATTTCATCATCAGAACCAGTAACCGTATATCCTTTTTTACACATAGCAATGGCTAAATTATGCATTGCACTTCCGCCGATGGCAATAAAATGTACTCTCATTTTATAAATTTTTGACAAAATTATCCAAAATTTTTAAACCAAGAAGAAACTCTTTATGGGTTGTTAACCCCTGAAATTGTTCCTGAAGCTATGCTTTCAAAAAAGTAATTGCCCCTTCCCCGTTAGGAATAACCAGAATTGTAGTATTTTTGTGTTTTATTTCACTAAAATAATATGAGTCAATTAACTATCAGACATTTATTAATCAATAGCTTACAACGATTTTCTGATTTAAATGCTTTATCATATGTAGATTCGCCGGCAATTACTTACCGTGAACTCTACCAGAAAGTTTTTACCCTTTCGGCACAACTTAAAGGGATAGGCATTACCAAGGGCGATAAGATAGCCATACTGAGCGGCAATGGACCCAACTGGGGAATAAGCTACCTGGCTACGGTTTGTATGGGTGCCGTGGTGGTTCCGATTTTAAATGATTTTAGTAAAAATGAAATACAAAACATCCTTAATCATTCCGAAACCAAAGTTTTATTCATTTCAAAGAATTTACTGCATAAAATGGATAACGTGGGTTACGAATTCGTGAAACACATCATCAACATTGAAGATTTTTCGGCTAATACCTCTTTTGAAAATTTTGCCTCGTCCTTTCCCCGCCCTTCGAATGTTGATTTTTCGACAGCTAATATCGACGAATTGTTCGGAACCTTGGAAGACGATGCCCTTGCATCCATCATTTATACATCGGGAACCACCGGACAATCGAAAGGAGTAATGCTTTCGCATAAAAATCTTATGTCGAATATGCAAAATACTTCCAGGATACAACCCATTACACCCAACGACCGGTTACTTTCGGTATTGCCACTCTCGCATACTTACGAATGCACTCTCGGATTTTTATTGCCTTTATCCTTCGGCGGACAAATATTTTATTTTAAAGGTGCTCCGGTACCCAGCGTATTGCTGCCAGCCTTAAAAACCATACGTCCTACGATGATGCTTACCGTTCCGCTTATCATCGAAAAGATATATCGAAACAAAATCCAGCCTGTGGTTTCCAAAGGATTGATGAAATACTTGTTTCATTTCCCACCCACACGCAAAGCGTTCAGCTATATGGTAGGCCTAAAATTGAAAAAGACTTTTGGCAAACAACTGCATTTTTTTGGAATAGGTGGAGCTCTGCTTGATGCCAAGGTTGAACTTTTTCTGAAAGAAGCAAAATTTCCATACGAAATAGGTTACGGACTTACCGAAACCGCTCCTCTTTTAGCAGGCAGTCCGGGTGGAAAACGGAGATACCGCAGTACCGGACCTTCCGTTCCGGGTCAGGAATTAAAAATAATCAACATTAATTTTAAAACCGGCGAAGGTGAAATTATAGCCAAAGGCGATAATGTGATGAAAGGTTATTATAAAAACGAAGAGCTTACCAAAACCTGTTTTACCGAAGACGGCTGGTTTAAAACCGGCGATCTGGGTATATTTGATAAGCACATGCGACTTTATATCAAAGGACGCCTTAAAAATATGATTCTACGTGCCAATGGCGAAAATATTTATCCCGAAGAAATAGAAGCGGTAGTAAACCGTCATAAATTAGTTGTTGAATCCATCGTTTACGAAATGAAAGGTAAACTTATAGCCAAGGTAAACCTGGATTACGAAGAGATTGAAAAACGTTTCAAGAACATGAAAGAAGCGGCACAACTTTTCCAAAACGATATTCAACAATACATCAAAAAGATACTTGACGACATTAAAACTTATGTCAATAATGAAGTGAGCAATTCATCGAAGTTGGTACTTGTCCTCGAGCAACCCGATCCCTTCATTAAAACACCAACAATGAAGATTAAAAAGTACTTGTACGTTTAAACCGCCAATACAAAGAATTTCTACGGTTGAGTTTTGGGCGGCGCTAAAGTGAATACATAAACCATACCCGGCTGATAGAATAAAAGATAGCCTCTGATTTTGAACAGTCCTTTTTCACGCAGGCGTTGTTGTTCTTCTTTGATTAATACCGCCTTGTCGCCTATGCGAAGATATTCATCCTTAGGCTCTTTTTCAATTTTAACGGGTACACTAAAAAGATATTGAATTTCCTGAGGTTCTTTTGTCTTCAGCAATTCCGATTGAATGTACTTACGTTTTAATTGGTTTAAAATAGCAGTGTCTTTAACTATAACAGGTTCCTGAGCAAAGATTGATCCTGAAATTGCCACCAAAAGCAGAGCGGCTTCCATAGGTATTGCTACCTTTAAAAAAGTTTTGATTTTCATCACATCCTCCTACAACTAATAAATATATTATTTGGCTCTCAGGCAGGATAACGTAGCTGTCTGGGTTTTACTTAAAATTCCCTGATAAAAACACAAACATACATAATATTTTGACAATAATTACTCTTTCTATAAATTTTTTATAAAAATCATTATTGGGAATACAATGCTCCACCTCGCCGAAATCAAGAAAATTAAGAATATTTTTTTACAGAGTGATGATTTCCTGCTTTTTGTGCCACCGAATGATTAACAATGCGGTAATATTCCCAGGTGAATTTCCAGCGTCTCCCTCCGATAGCTTTCCTTATTTTTTCTTCTGATGAACTGGAAACAAGTTAAGTTTTTACTTTGTAGAGATCACTTCCCCGTTTAATATTACCGTATCCACTTTATTGCTTCCGAAGGAATAAGGCATAAACTCATACGTGGAAATAGGCTTTGTAATAAACACATTGGCTATTTTACCTTTAGCAATACTGCCATGTGTACCGCTGATACCCATAGCATAAGCCGAATTTATAGTTGTAGCATTAATGGCTTCTTCGGGCGTAAGCCTGAACATAATACAAGCCATTGAAAGCACCAATTGCATATTACCCGAAGGAGAAGAACCGGGATTAAAATCGCTGGCAAAAGCCAACGGCAAGCCAGCATCTATCATTTTACGAGCCGGAGCCAAAGGCATATTCAGAAAGAAAGCCGCTCCGGGAAGTATGGTTGGCATGGTTTCGCTATCGAGCAAAGCTTTAATTTCATCGTCACCGGTATATTCAAGATGATCAACCGAAAGTGCATTATATTTCACACCCAACTGAATACCCCCGGAATAGTCCAATTCATTGGCATGGATTTTCGGACGCAAACCATATTTCATACCGGCAATCAACATGCGGTCAGTCTCTTCTTCGGTAAAAAATCCCTTATCGCAAAACACGTCAATAAAATCGGCAAGCCCTTCCGAAGCAACCATAGGTATCATTTCGTTGATGATTAAGTCCACATAATCGCCCTGCCTGCCTCGGAATGACAAAGGAACAGCATGAGCGCCAAGAAAGGTAGGAACAATAGTTAAAGGTGAAAGTTTTTTCAGCTTTTGAATTACGCTGAGCATTTTCAACTCATCCTCCGTGGTCAATCCGTAGCCGCTTTTTATCTCCACAGCGCCGGTACCCAGCATCATTATTTCGTGGAGTCTTTCCATAGCTTGTTCCACCAATTCTTCTTCCGAGGAATCATGTATACGTTTGGCCGAATTTAATATGCCACCACCCCGCTGAGCAATTTCCTCATAACTTAAGCCTTTAATTTTATCAATATATTCTATCTCACGACTTCCGGCATAAACCAAATGGGTATGGCTGTCGCAAAAGGAAGGAAAAACCATACAATCCTTGGCGTCTATCTCTTCGATTGACGATTGATGATCGGCAATTGACGATTGAAATAAATCGGACATCCTGCCAAATTCCACAATCTTACCTTTATCAATAAATAAAAAAGCATCTTTTATCGTTTCAAGTTTTGCCATTGATTTACCGCAAACTCTTAATTGGGGCTGTTCTTCAACCTGTACCAGTTGTTTGATATTCTTAACTAATATCTTCATTTTTATTCATCTATAAATTAGGTTTCAAAATTACTAATTAATTTAAGCTGTGCTTTAAATAAATTTACGAAACGTAATAATTATTTAAAACTTTTTTTACCTTTGCCTTGTATTAATAATGATTCATCAATCCATATCCTTATGAAAACCAAAACTTTACTATTTTCAATTTTTTTGGCATTTATATTTTCCGCTCAGGTTTTTGCAAAAAAAGTTGAAATAAACGAAGCCCGAAAAGTGGCTCAGAACTTTTATTATGAACGATATACCCAATATTATGGCCATATCTCATACAGCGACATTTTATTTAGTAACGTAATTACAGAAGAATCCAATGGAGAAGCTGTTTATTATGTATTTTCCACTCCAACGAGCTTTGTAATTATATCCGCTGAAGATGCCATGAGCCCCATTATTGGTTATTCGTTTACCAATACTTTTGAAAAACCAGCACCCAAATCCAACGTTGGTAGTTATATGCACACCTATGCTGAGCAGGCTGAATGGGCACGCGATAAAAAGATCAGCGCCGATGCCGAAACACTTGCCCAATGGAAATATTATCTTACCGATGACATCAATCAGCTTAACCTTACAAAGGGCGACCGCAATGTTGATCCGCTGCTGTTGGTCATGTGGAATCAGGATTACCCCTATAATGCACTTTGTCCGGAAGATGAATCTGGTCCAGGAGGTCATGTGTATGCAGGCTGCGTGGCTACAGCCATGTCGATGGTTATGTATTATTATCGCTATCCTATTCATGGAACAGGCACTAAAACATATTATTGCGCTCCTTACGGATCGCTTACCGCCAACTTTGGAAATACGTATTATAAATGGGACGACATGCTTAATAGCATTACCACCGGAAGCGGCAACAGTATAGCAGCTATTGCCGAACTACAATACCAGTGTGGTGTTGCCGTTTCTATGCATTATGCACCGGAAGCATCAGGCGCGTACAGCACTGATGTTCCTGCTGCCGTACGCAATTATTTTGGATATTCACTCCAAACCCAATATGCTGAACGGGCATCCTACAATTCCACACAATGGCAATCCATGATCTTAGATAATATTGACGCTAAAAAACCTATTTATTATAGTGGACAAGGCACCGAAGGTGGCCATGCTTTTGTTCTGGATGGATATCAGGGTACAGGCATAAATATGCTCTATCATTTTAACTTCGGTTGGAGCGGACAAGATAATGGCTTTTTTAGCCTTAATAACCTTAATGGTTTTAACTCAAACCAGGCAATGGTCCGTAACTTTATCCCCAAGGATAACTATCCTTACGGATGCGGAAATGATACGTTAACAAACGTTAACGGCTCATTTGAAGATGGTAGCGGTCCTCTGGCTAACTACAATGCAGGCAATAACTGCAGTTGGCTAATCGCTCCAACTGATTCGGTTACAAGCATTACGTTAAATTTCACAGCCTTCGACGTTGCTTCCGACGATAATGTTAATGTTTACGACGGCGCTACAACTTCAGATCCTCTTCTCGGCACTTTTACCGGAAGTACTATTCCTACGGCTGTTACCTCCACCGGAAGCAAAATGCTTGTTACTTTCACCACCAATGCAAGCAATGCAGCAAAAGGATGGCAGGCAGAATATACATCCACAGTAAAAACTTATTGCAGCGGAATAACCAACATTACTCAACCGAGTGGAACAATTTCTGATGGTAGCGGTGTTAAAAATTATAACAATAATTCACTTTGCCGTTGGAAAATTCAACCTACAGGTGCTCCATTTGTTACCCTCACTTTTACCAACTTCCAGTTAGTTGACCCCAAGGATTATATCGAAATTTATGACTTAGGTAATAATCAGTTACTCGCAACCTACACCGGAACAACTATTCCTCCGGCAGTAACTTCTCCAAGCGGTAAAATGTACCTCGTTTTCCGTACAGGAAATTTCTATAATGGAGATGGATGGGACGCTACATTTTCAACCACCAATTCTTCGCACAATATCAGTGGAGTAGTCAATTATCCCAAATCTACTCCTGTTCCTTTAAGCAATATAGATCTAACCTTAAAGGATAATAACGGAACCGTAGTAGCATCTACTACTACCGGAGCAGATGGAAGTTATAACTTTGCAAGTATCTCCGATGGCGATTATACCTTAACACCCTCAACAGCCAAAGCATGGGGCGGTGTTTCGGCTACCGACGTTTTATTGTATAAAAAACATATCGCTGGCATTTCAACCTTAACCGGAATTTTCCTCAATTCGGGAGATGTTAACGGTTCAGGCAGTCTTAGCGCTTCCGATATCCTGTTAATTAAAAAACGTATTGCCGGCATGGTTTCATCATTTTCTGTGGGTGATTGGCTGTTCGATAACACACCTATTACAGTTAGCGGAAATGATGTGATTCAAAATTTCAATGGCTTGGTTTATGGAGACGCCAACGCTTCCTATACTCCTGCTGTTAAAGATAATTATATCAATAACGAATCTTCAGCTTCCTTTACAATACAACCGGTAACCGTGCAATCCGGCAAAATTATTGTTCCGGTATATGCTTCTGACGTTCAGAACATGGGAGCTTTACAGTTTACCATCAGTTACGATCCTGCCAAACTTCAGTTTGCAGGTGCCGATAATTGGTTCAACGGAATTCAGGATGTAACTGTGGGCAATCCTGCTCCCGGTCAACTGACTTTCGTTTGGGCTGCCGATGCCGACGGAATCAATATTGCTAATGCCAAACTGTTTGACCTGCATTTTAATTCCCTGTCGTCCGAAACTTCAACCATAAACTGGAGCGACGAACCGACTACCCGTGAATACGCCGACTGGAATGGAAACATTTCGACTCCCAAATATGCTGACGGAACCATTGGAAATACGCTGGACAATTCCTCATTAACCATATATCCTAATCCAAACAACGGTTCATTTTTACTTAATTTCGGTTCAGTAAAAAATCCTGTTACTTCCGTTAAAATAGTGAATATGCTTGGCGGTGTGGTTTACGAAGAACAGCTTACCCAAAATCAGTCTCTTTCCAAAACATTCAATATTCATGGCTTAGCAAAAGGCATTTATACCGTTTTGGTTAAAACTGAAAACGAACAATTCATGAAAAAACTCATTATTGAGTAATTACATTTTGTAACAAACTTATTATTTTAGAAAATTATTACTATCCATGAGTCCCGATAATCGGGACTCATTTTTTTAAACTCATCAAATATCCCTTTTTGCAGATGAAAACAATTAGAATCTTGACAATAATTATTCTGGCATTTTTATTGCCCGGATTAAATTTCGGAGAAACTGTTCCCCAGAATCAGGCACAAACCGTGGCTTTAAATTTTTATTATGCCAAATTAAACCTGCATGCTAAAGTCGGGTTTAATGATATAAAAATCAGTCAGACTTTTACAAAAACTTCTGAAAATAAACCTGTTTATTATGTCTTTAACATCCAGGATCATGGTTTTGTGATGGTAGCTGCCGATAATTCGGTTTATCCGATATTAGGTTATTCATTTGAAAGTCAATTTTCCGATGAAAATCATCCCGAAAATTTTGATAACTGGATACAAGGATACTCAAAACAAATAAACTACGCCCGTGAGCAAAAATTAAATCCAGATTCTAAAACTGCAAATGCCTGGAAAGCTTTATTAACCACAAAAGATGGCTTGGAAATAAAGGGAGAACGAGAAGTCCTTCCATTAATAACAACCACCTGGGATCAGGGAGCCAATTACAATGCGTTGTGCCCGGCCGATGGCGCCGGTCCCGGAGGACATGTATGGTCGGGATGTGTGGCTACCGCCATGTGTCAGATAATGAATTATTGGCGTTATCCCATCCAGGGAACAGGTTCTCATGGTTATTATCCCAACGGTTATGATTATCAGTTTGCCGATTTTGGTAATACTACCTATAACTGGGAAAACATGACCAATTCCATTTCGGGTAACGGAAATTATGACATGGCTCTTATTCAATATCATTGTGGAGTAGCCGTTAATATGATGTATTCTCCTACCGGTTCCGGAGCTTACAGCGAAGATGCAGCAGCGGCTCTGCGTACTTATTTTCATTATTCTTCTTCTCTTCAGCTACTCGAAAAAGATTCGTACACCGAAGAACAGTGGGCAAATATTCTGAGGACAAACCTCGATAATCGCCAACCCATGTATTACGATGGTTATGGTACCGGCGGTCATGCCTTTAATATGGATGGCTATCAGGGTACCGATTTTTTCCATTTCAACTGGGGTTGGAGCGGTTCATACAACGGATATTTTTATCTGAATAATCTCAATCCGGGAGGAAACAATTTTACTAACGGTCAGGGTGCAATTGTTAATTTTGTTCCCGGAAACGACTATCCTTATTTCTGCACCGGAAGCAAAACGTTAACCGCTATCGGCGGAACGATAGAAGACGGAAGCGGCCCACAATCGAACTACCAACAAGGAGCGGATTGCAACTGGCTTATTTATCCTTCTGATTCTATATCTAAGATAACCCTTAGCTTCGACCGGTTTGAAACCAACGACCAGGATTTTGTTTCCATTTATGATGGCGCCGATGCCTCTGCTCCATTACTTGCACAATATTCCGGAGCAAACATTCCGCCGGCTGTAACTTCTACCGGCGATAAAATGTTCATCACTTTTAAAGCCGTAAGCAATAGTCCGATGTCGGGATGGAGAGCCTGTTATAATGGATCTATCGTAGATTTCTGTAAAGGGATAACTCATTTAACCGATAATACCGGTACTATTTCGGATGGAAGTGGAAACCGCAATTATCAGAATAAATCCATTTGTTCATGGATTATTTCCCCACCCAATGCCAGTTCGGTTACTCTTACCTTTACCTCATTCGATACCGAATCGGAAAATGATTACGTGGAAATTTATGATTATTCGTCTCAACAACTTTTGGCTACGTTCTCCGGCAATGTCATTCCGGCACCAATTACATCCAATTCCGGAAAGATGTTTATCCGTTTTATCACAAATTCAACCATCACCGGTACAGGCTGGACCGCCAATTATTCTTCTGAGGTTCTGTTAAATTCCATAAGCGGAACCATTACTTATCCACAGGCCAACAATCCTGTTCCGCTTGCCAATGTCGCTCTGAGTCTTAAAAATGATGCCGGAACCGTTATCGCTACTTCCCTTAGTGATGCCAATGGAAATTACGAGTTTACCGGCATTGCAGCAGGGAATTATACCATAGAAGCTTCGGCAAATAAGCCCTGGGGCGGAGTAGATGCTGTAGATATACTTCTTTATAAAAAACATCTTGCATACATTTCTCCTTTACAGGGAATTTTCCTCGCTTCGGGCGATGTTAACACTTCCGGAAATTTGTCCGTAAGCGATTTGTTGATTATCAAAAAACGTATTGCAGCCACCTATACTTCCTTCTCTTCCGGCGACTGGCTGTTTAATACAGCGCCTGTTTCCGTAAATGGAAGCAATGTAGTTTATAACTTCAACGGTTTATGCTACGGCGATGCCAATGCTTCCAATAATCCGTTTTCGGACAAAGGCTCATCTTCCGATAAAAATGTTGTAAAAGAATAAATTAAATTATTATAAAAGAAGGCATCTCTGAAATGGGATGCCTTCTTTTTTTATACAAAATGAACGAACTATCCATACTCAAGCCTACGCTGGTAATTAATGAAGCCATTTGCAAAAACAATATCAAACAAATGGCAGAAAAAGCCCGTGAAAATCATCTCATTTTCCGCCCGCATTTTAAAACTCATTTTTCCGCCGAAATCGGAGAATGGTTTCGCGATCAGGGGGTTTACTGTATTACGGTTTCGTCGGTGCAAATGGCCGAATATTTTGCTTCGCATGGCTGGGACGACATTGCTATTGCTTTTCCTGTAAATATTGCTGAAGCAGAAAAGATAAATGAATTGGCTTCTAAAATACGGTTGAGCATTCTGATAGAATCGGTACAAGCCATAGCTTATCTGGATAAAAATCTCCGTTCGGAAACAAACGTTTATATAAAAATTGATACCGGCTACCACCGCACCGGCATCGGAAGCAATGCCATTAATGAAATTCAAAAGGTTGTTGAAAAAATAAGGCTATCGTCCCATTTACGGTTTAAAGGGTTTCTTACCCATGCCGGGAACACTTACCATGCACCATCGGTAGCCGGAATCCTCGAAATTTCGCGATACAGTATCCGCCAGATGGTGAACCTCAAAAATATTTTTCAGCAATCGTACCCCCAACTGATTATTTCAACCGGCGATACTCCTTCATGCAGCCTGGAAAATCATTTTTCGGGAACAGACGAAATCCGTCCGGGAAATTTTATCTTCTACGACTTTATGCAATACCGCCTGCATTCCTGTTCGTTGGAACAAATCGCTATAATGATGGCTTGTCCGGTTGTAGCCAAACATCCCGAACGGAATGAACTGGTCATTTACGGTGGAGCCGTGCATTTTTCCAAAGAATTTATGCTTGAGGATTCCACACGCAACTATGGACAAATGGCGGATTTTGATGGAAAAAACTGGCCATCGTCATTGGAAAATGCTTATCTCTCGGATCTTTCACAGGAACATGGCATTGTAAAATGTTCAGACACCGTTTTCCAAAAATACAAACCCGGCGACATTGCCGGCTTTTTCCCGATACATTCCTGCCTTACCGCCAATTTGATGGGATTATATCATACCACCACCAACCATATTATCCGGAGAATGGAGCGATCCTATTAAAAAAGAATATAGCCCGCTTTACTTCAACATTCGACATTTAATATCTGCCTCCGGTAGTTAAACCGGCAGAAAGGGAGGATGCTGCAACAACGTTTGCACCAATGTGAAACGTTGTATGGCTATTTGCTGCTGAGCCGAAGGCTTAGTCCTCCCGAGTACTCGGGATCGGGATTTGCTGCTGAGCCGAAGGCTTAGTCCTCCCGAGTACTCGGGATCGGGATTAGCTGTTGGCCATTAGCTGTTGGCTGTTGGCTAAAAGCTAATGGCCAATTTAAACGCTGGTAATGCGTACGCTGACAGGTTTAGGAAAATTTTCGTAATTCGTAATTTTTAATTCGTAATTGTCTTTTAAACGCTGGTAATGCGTACGCTGTCAGGTTTCTCAAAATGACGGTTGGCCGTTGGCAATTAGCCAAAAACTAACGGCTAAAAGCTAATGGCCAAAAGCAGATGCAATGATAAAACTTTAGACATGCCTCTGCAACTTCGCAGATACAATAATAAAAGTTTAGACATGCCTCTGCAACTTCGCAGATGCAATAATAAAAGTTTAGATATGCTCCTGCAACTTCGCAGATACAATAATAAAAGTTTAGACACGCTCCTGCAACTTCGCTGATACAATAATAAAATTTTAGACATGCCTCTGCAACTTTGCAGATGCAATAATACAAACGGAATGCTGTATCCGCAACTTTGCAGATGCAATGATACAAACGGAATGCTGTATCTGCAACTTTGCAGATGCAATGATACAAACGGAATGCTGTATCTGCAACTTTGCAGATGCAGTAATACAAACGGAATGCTGTATCTGCAACTTTGCAGATGCAATGATACAAACAAAAGATTGCCACTGTAGCCTGATGGACTGAAACCCCGTAGTGCAACTTTGTGCCGGAACTTGGTGCAACGTTGTGCTACCGTGTATGGCGGTTGGCTATTAGCTATTGGCCAACAGCTAATGGCCAAATGATTTTGTACTGAATCTGCCAAAAAAAATAAAGAAAACCGGACTTCTCTTTTCCTCTTTTCTTACGAATACTCGATAAACCCCTACGAATACTCGTAAAACTGCTACGAATAATAAATTCTTTGAAAAAAATAAAAAAATAGCAAAAATTGATTAAAAATATTTTTAATATTGACGTCACAAATAATAACTCCATATGAAACGCAATTTACCCTCTTTAATTACAACTGTACTATTATTCTTTTGTATGTCTACTGGCTATACCCAAAACTTCTGGGAACCCTTGGGCGCACCAGGTGGTGTTAATACTCATGCGTTAGCAGTAACCGCTGACGGCACTATTTATGTCGGAGGCTCCAGTGGCACAAGTACCAACGGCGTTTATCGTCTTACCCCGGGAGGGACAGGATGGGAATATTTGGGACTGAGAAATAGTATTATATGTTCGTTAGAGATAACCACGGTAGGTGAAATTCTTGCCGGTACTAATGATACCATTTTTAAATCTGTGGATAATGGTAATACCTGGTACCCGGTTTTTCTTGGTTTTGGAAACTGGGCTGCAATTAAATCATTTGGAAATGGCTTGGTATTTGCGGGAAGTACTTCCGGTAACCTTTATAATAGCGTTTTACGTTCCGTAGATAACGGAGAAACCTGGAATACTGTTTTTCAGTTATCTTCTTCTGAGCCTGTAGAAGATTTTGCCAGAGCACCCGACGGAACCATTTATATGGGAACAACCCATTATTTTAATGGAGGGGGTGTTTACCGTTCCTCCGATAATGGAACTACCTGGGAATATATCGGACTACCAAATAAATGGGTAATGGCGGTAACCGTAAATTCAGCAGGAGAAGTATTTGCTGGGGGTTATTCGGAAGGTGTTTTTAAATATAATGGATCGGATACTTCATGGACACTGCTCAAAGATCAAATATGTGTGGCAAAAATGATAATTAATTCCTATGGAACCATTTTTGTTGCTTGTAATGCTGATTATTATTCCGGAGGTGTTTTACGGTCAGAGGATAACGGACAAACCTTTGAAGTTATCAATTCAGGATTGTTGCTTAATGGTGCGGATTTGCTCGCTATGGACGGAACCGGATACATATATACAGGCATGAATAATTATCCCTGCATTTATCGCAGTACTGAATTTACTAATATTTTCCATACTATTCTTGATGGTACAATAACGTATGCGAATGCAGATTCTACTCCTTTAAGCAATGTCCATGTTAAACTGATGCAAAATGATTCTATTGTCAGGGATACAACCACCAACGCAGAAGGATTTTACCAGTTGAAGAACTTTCCCTATGGCAGTTATACGATGGAGTGTTCGTCAGCTAAACTCTGGGGAGGAGTAACGGCAATCGATGTATTGTTGTACCGTAAGCATATTGCTCATATTATCAATTTAAACGGAATATCCCTTGCTTCGGGCGATGTCAATGGTTCGGGTGATGTAACAGCGGTTGATGTATTGCTGATCAGAAAACGCATAGCTCATCTGATTGATGCTTTCCCTGCCGGCGACTGGCTTTTTAATAACCAGCCGGTGATGATCTCCACTTCCCATATGACCTACAACTTTAGCGGGATTTGCTATGGCGATGCCAACGGGTCGTATGTGCCACAGTAAACAATAGACTATGATTCACTGCCTAAAATAATTTCCTCTTATGAAATACAAAATACTTACCATTACAACAACCATCGTATTATTTTTTTGTACACTTACCGGCTTTGCACAGGATTTCTGGAAAATTATTAATACCCCTCCGGGTGTTAGCGTTTCTCCAATTGCTATTAATTCAAATAAAGATATTTTTTTTGGTACAGGTGGAGGTGTATATCGGTCAATGGATGAAGGTATAAGTTGGGAATTGATAGGCTTGGAAAGTAAAACAGTCTACTCATTAGCAATAAATGAGTTGGGGTATATATATGCTGGATGTAATATAGCATCATCAGGTCATTCCATTTATCGATCAATGGATAATGGGCAAAGTTGGGAAGGGATTTATGGCGGATTTGCAAATGTAATTTGTATTAAATCATATCCGGGAGGATTGATGTTTGCTTCAAGTGGTACAGGAAACTACCTAAGTGTTATCCGATCTTTTGATTATGGCAATACATGGCAGGAAGTAATTACCTTCCCTTCAAACACAGAATTTCCTCTGGACATCTTAATTCAAAACTATGATACGATTTATATTGGCACCACAAATTACATTGGCGGGGGTGGTGTTTACCGTTCAACGGATGGAGGAGGTATCTGGGAACATATTGGTTTAACGGATTATTATGTTTCATCGTTAGCATTAAATTCCTCCGGTGACCTGTTTGCCGGCGTAAGGGGAGGAAATAGCTGTCCTACTGTTGGTGTGTTTAAGTTACCCCATGGTCAGTCGGAATGGATAAATGTAAAAGACCAAGAATTAGTAACCTCCATGGTTATTAACTCGAAAGATGAAATTTATATCGGTTGTTCTAATCTTGACGAATATGAAGGAGGAGTGCGTTGCTCAAAAAATAACGGACAAACTTGGGAAAATATTAGCCCAGGAATAGGCGACTTGGATGTCATTGAACTGGTTATAGATTCTGAAGGTTATTTATATGCCGGTGCAAAAAATACTCCGACGCCCCTTTTTAAAAGCAATCGTTCAACAGAAATTCCTATCCTTGATGGGGCTATAACGTATGCAAATGCAGGGGGCTCACCTTTAGCAAGTATTACTGTTGAACTGGCAAAGGAAGATTCAATTGTCAGGGATACCTTGACTAATGCCCAGGGCTATTATTTATTTAGAGATATAGACACCGGTACTTATACCATGAACGTAACATCCCATAAGCCATGGGGAGGTGTATCGGCAGCCGATGTATTGTTATATCGTAAACATATTGCCAATATTTCCAGCCTAAGCGGCATTTACTTAGCTTCGGGCGATGTTAACGGTTCGGGTGATCTGACGGCCGTAGATGTGCTCTTGATAAAAAAACGGATTGCCAATATAATCAATGCTTTTCCCACAGGCAACTGGCTGTTCAACAATCAGCCGGTAATGATAAACGGCACTAACGTAACTTACAATTTCAGCGGAATCTGCTATGGCGATGCTAATGGATCGTATATGCCACCGGCAGGTAAAAAATAATAAGTAATTCAGGAATAGAACCTATAGTCGTATAATTTAGCCCAAATTATTCATTAGAAGCGAAGCGAGCTAATGAATTAGTTGGGTTTAACCCCGATTTAGAAAAACTTGAATGATAAAATGATAAGATTTCCTTACCAATAAAAAAGATAAATTCTTAGTTTTTCTTAATCGTTTTGCCGTTATAAAAATGTTAATAATAGTTCATTACTATTGTATTTTTCTAATGATTGTTAGTTAAAAAAAAATTCTAACGGCAAATCTGGGTTAAATTTAAAAACCTTAAAAACAGAACACAGATTTTAATTCCAGCCTGTCCGAATGACTTTCTGATTTATCCGCGAAATCCGCGTCCCATTCTGAAATAACCATAACCGTTGCTTTTATTTGGGAACTAAAGCCTTGTCCATATAAAGTTTATGGATTTTGACCCAAAACTCTCAATCAAAACCCTCAAGGTTTTAAAAACCTTGAGGGTTTATATCATGACCGTAGCGCATTTTTCCGTGATAGCAGGACATTTTTCCGTGATAGCAGGAGATTTTCCCGTGATAGCAGGACATTTCCCCGCGGTAGCAGGACATTTCCCCGCGGTAGCAGGACATTTTCCCGTGTTAGCAGGACATTTCCCCGCGGTAGCAGGACATTTCCCCGCGGTAGCAGGACATTTCCCCGCGGTAGCAGGACATTTTTCCGCGGTAGCAGGACATTTCCCCGCGGTAGCAGGACATTTTGACGAGGTAGCCGGGAGTCTATGGAGTTGCCAGCCTTTGTTTCAACATTAGTTCATTTTGTACTTCCCGATGTAAGAGTAGCATCATGAGATATAACATAAAAAAGGATGGCAAAAGCCATCCTTTTTCCGTAAAACTAAACCTGATTACTAACCTCAAAATAGCTTTTCAATTAAATCAACCACACGGTTGGAGTACCCCCATTCGTTGTCGTACCACGAAAGGATCTTAACCGTTTTTCCCATAACCATAGTGCTTTGAGCGTCAAAAATGGAGGAATGGGAGTTGTGAATGATGTCGACCGATACAATTTCGTCTTCGGTATATTCCACGATGCCTTTCATCGGACCTTCGGCAGCTTCTTTCACTGCGGCATTTATTTCTTCTTTGGTAGCTTCCACTTTTAAATTTGCAACCAGGTCAACCAACGAACCGGTAGGAGTAGGTACACGGATAGCTAAGCCATCCATTTTACCTTTGAGTTCAGGGATAACCTTGCCTACGGCTTTTGCAGCTCCGGTAGTCGTAGGAATCTGCGAAACAGCAGCCGAACGGGCACGACGTAAATCGGAATGCGGAGCATCCAAAATCATTTGGTCGTTGGTATAGGAGTGAATGGTTGTCATAAAACCATTTTCTATACCAAACTTGTCGTTTATTATCTTGGCTATCGGAGCCAAGCAGTTAGTTGTACACGAAGCATTGGAAACACACTGATCGGTATCTTTTAATTCGTTATCGTTAACGCCAAGAACAATCATGTTATCAATCTGATCTTTGGCCGGAACAGTTAAAATAACTTTTTTAGCTCCATTTTTTAAATGATCGCCATAACCACCTTTGGTACTTTCTTTCGAACGGAAAATACCCGTAGATTCCACAACCACATCCGGAGTTTGTGCCCAGGGGATATTAATCGGGCTACGTTCGGCAGAAACCGGAATTCTTTTTCCGTTCACGATAATAGCGCCATCATCAAAGGCAGCCGTTCCGTTAAATTTTCCCTGCGTTGAATCGTATTTCAACAGGTGAGCAAGAGTTTTTGTGTTCGTCAAATCGTTAATACCGACAATTTCGATATTATCTCTTTCCAACGCAATTTTAAAAACGTTCCGTCCGATACGTCCGAATCCGTTAATTGCAACTTTAATTTTTGACATGTTAATATTATTTAGTAAATGATTCTTTAGGTTAACAACCGACAATTACCTTTTGTTTGTTATTACAAAAAAATAAACGTAATATTTTGAAGATTATTATTTTGTACTAACTAAAAAAGAATACAAATTTACGTTAAAAATGTAAAAATTCCGTGCTAACTTTGGAAAATATTATTATTTTTGATTTACCGTAAGCATTTGAAGAATGAAAGAAAAATTTGTGTCGAAGGCTCTGGAAGCCAATTTAGCCGAAACCCGCTATAAAAATATCGTTATTCCCGAAGAACACCAGCAGTTCATTCAATTGTCCAATGCCTATTACGGAATCAATAAACGTGCTTCGGAATGTATTATTGAATACCAGCATCCTTTTTCCAACCGTAAGTTTGTAGTCGAACAACTCCGCGAAATGGTGCTCAGCGATTTCTGGTTTTATAACGGACTTCCCGACCCAGACAAGGCTTTTACAGTCGTCCTTAACATTTACGATACGCTGTTGCAAAACAAACTGCCGGAAGATTTACAAATACAAATCATCAAAACCCTGCTCGAATTTATTAAACGCCTGTCGGAACAACCGGAAATACTCACCCGCACCATTTCCAAGAGTTTTTCCATTTTAAAAAATAACCTTGATAAAAATGAAACGGCATTTATCAAAAGTTCAAAATTTTTTATTAAATATCTTACCAAAACTATCACCATCAACGATTTTGGCAGTGAGATATTCGATATTACCAAACGTATTTTTATTAAAAACATTGAATACTGGAACAACACGGCCTCTATCGAACAATGGTATCTCGAAAAGACAAATCTTTTTCACCGCGACTATACCGTCGAAATCGGAACCACCGGAAAACCTTATTTCGATACCGTACGCTTACAAATTGAGAAATCGCAAAACTGGAACGAACTTATTGACATCTGCCCCGACTTTGACGACATCGCCCTGCGCTTTGTTGACCTGACCAGCCGTTTTGACAATTTTATTGAAAAATTCTACTACACTTTTTACCTGCTTCATTTACCGGGAATGGTCCAGCTAAAGGAACGACTGATCTGGAACATCAATAAACTGCTACGCAACGCTATGGACGAGCTTACGGAAAATGATTTGCCGGATTTCACCGACAAAATGTTTGCCTTGTCGGAAGAACTGAAAGCCGAACATACCTCTTCCGTCCTCGATTTTCTGCTGACTCTGGGTAAAAAAGTTATTGATATGGATAGTTCCGAGGACAAACATATAGTAAACTATTTTGAGAAAAAACTCATCGACTTTGGCTTTGAAACTCCCGGAATTGTTTACGTGAACGAGGACTGGCAAATCCATGTGAACGAAAATCACATCAAAAATATTCGCGTCTGGCTCGAACTCATCGAATATTCACAGGCGGTGATGGAAAAACTGCTCTCGGCACTCATCGTCAACCTGCGGCTTGGCGGCATTTTTATCAACGATACCGATCTTTTTCAGCGCGAAATCACCAAAATACTCAATTCCAATATTGCACCTTATTATAAAAAAGTTAAACAACTTACCCGTATTTTTCCCGTTTATTTTAATGAAATAGGTGCCGAAGGCGAAATCCGAAATGTTACCACTTCGATGGACGAAATAAGCCATCGCGAAGACCGTCTCGTTCATTTCCTGCGCAAGCAGGTTCATACCGAAAGCAATAACACCCTGATCGGGCTGACAAAAATGGTATTTTTATTCTGGTACGACGGCAAACTGGAAACCCTTCGCCCCTACCTGCCCGACGATGTATACGAATCCATCAATAAAAAAAGTGAATGGTATGCCCCGGTTCACAAAATGCTGGTGGATATGTGCCGGCAAAACAACTGCACGCCCGACGAACTTCTCGACATTGATTATCCTACCTTCAAATCCTACCTCGACAGGCTACCCGAGAAAAACGATCGCGATGTCTTACGGCTTAACGATATCCGTAATCTTTATTTCCTTCTGAAGGAAAAATATTCCTTCGATACCGAAGATATTATAGCAATACTCAACCGCTACCCTTTTCTGAACGGCGAAGAAATTTCCCGCTTCGACCAGTCGCTGCAACAAAACAATTACGAAAGATCACTAAAAATGATTTATCAGTTTATGAACAAACTGAAACAAATCATTTTTAATCCTAAACCCAGCGAAAGTTGGGAAAACATCTACCATAAACGTCATATCGCCATTGGTATTCCTTCGATGTACGGTGTTTACCGCGAAGATAAGTTTGAAGCACTCGGACTAACATTCCGGCTGGAACGCATTGCCACACGGCTGATGGAAAAAATTATCAACCACATCAACCTGAATTATATCTCGGCAAAAACATTAAACCGCATTTATGAACTCCTCGAGTACTTCCGCGAAGGATTGGAACTGGACGGAATCAGCAGCCAGGGTTTGAATTCCAACCTGCAGATGCTCAAATACAGCTTAACTTCGAGCAGTTTTTCCCTCGACCAGTACCTCAATATCTTCCAGTTTATTGCCGACGATGTGAACAAATTAGTTCAGAAATATTTTCTGAGCACTTACGAATATCCGCTTAAAATGATCATTCCTCAGCTTTTTGTAAAAGATAAAAAGCTAAACGACCGCGACCTGAAACAACTGATCCATGTCAAGTCGGAAGAATTTTCGCGCGATGTCATTTCTTCCGCCTTCCTGGTTCAGCCGTTAGATAACTTGGTGGGAAAAATCCTCCATTCGCTGCAAAATATGGTAGATAAACTGCCGCACGAACTGATCAGCGACATTATGTCGTATAATTCCGACCTGGTGATTAGCCCGCTGCATAAGGAAACCATTCGTATGGATAACCAGATATTCCTTGGATCCAAAGCCTATTTCCTTAAAAAACTTTGCCTGGCAAATTTCCCCGTTCCTCATGGTTTTATTCTTACCACCGAAGTTTTTCGTCGCCGCAATGCCATCAACAATCATCCCGATATTAAAAAAGAAATGGATGATCTGATTTATACCCAACTCCGGAAATTAGAAAAACGCACCGATACCGAATTTGGGAATCCCAAAAAGCCATTGCTGCTTTCCGTACGTTCGGGCACAGCCATCTCCATGCCTGGCGCCATGGACACTTTTCTGAATGTAGGAATGAATGATGAACTGGCGGAAGAATTAAGCAAACAGCCCAATTACTGGTGGACCGCCTGGGATTGTTACCGCCGTTTTATTCAAAGCTGGGGAATGGCTCACGGTATCGACCGCGACGTTTTTGACCAGATTATTCTCCAGTATAAAACAAAATACAACGTTGACCTGAAGATGAACTTCGAATCTTCCATTATGAAAGAAATCGCAATGGATTATAAAAAAGTATTGGCTGAAAACAATATCCACTTAGAGCAAAATCTTTTCGAGCAACTAAAAATGACCATCGATTCGGTTTTCGATTCCTGGTCGAGCCAGCGGGCAGAAGTCTACCGCGAGCATATGCAAATAGCCGATGAATGGGGAACAGCCGTTATCGTTCAGAAAATGATATTAGGCAACCTCAACCGGACTTCCGGTACGGGTGTTGTTTTTACCCAAAACCCCAACCGTGAACGCCAGGGTGTACACCTTTTCGGCGATTTTACCCTTTGCAGCCAAGGCGAGGATATTGTGGGCGGACTGGTAAATGCCCTACCCATCAGCGAAACCCAGCGCAAGCAACTGCAACTCGACCGCCAGTCGCTCCAATCGCTGTTGCCCGATATGTACAAACGCATCCACCAGATTGCACAGGACATTGTCGAAAATCATGGATACCCGCCCCAGGAAATTGAATTTACCTTCGAATCGGAAAATCCTGACGACCTGTATATCCTGCAAACCCGCGATATGGATATCAAAAAACAGAAAAAAATACACCTCTTCACTACCCCACCCGACCAGATGAATCTGGTAGGCCGGGGAACGGGTATCGGTGGCGGAGCCATGAACGGCATCCTTGCCTTCGACATGAAAGATCTGAAAGAATATGCCAGAAAATATTCCAGCAAAAACCTGATTCTCGTTCGTCCGGATACCGTACCTAACGACATCGGGATGATTTTTGAATGCGACGGACTGCTTACGGCTAAAGGTGGAGCGACATCACATGCCGCCGTTACTGCCGTGCGTCTGGGAAAAACCTGCGTGGTGAACTGTACCGACCTGCTGGTAAACGAATTTAAAAAAGAATGTTCCATCAATGGCATTACCTTCCACAGCGGCGATACAATTGCCATCGACGGACATTTTGGAAACATCTATAAAGGAAACTATCCGGTGGAACTTACCGAAGTGAAGGCAGGAATATAAAGCCAGGGGCGACGCATTAAAATAATGAACAATTAAATGTTGATAAAAATGGTTTAAAATAATTGAATATCAGCATAATAGATTTGTTTAGGTCATTATATTTGATTATATTTGCCTAATAATCAAATGCATAATTAATTTGGGCGATTCAAATTTATTAGGGTATCTTTCAGGCATGAAAGATCCGAGAATTGAGAGAAAAAAGCTTCATCAGCTTGAAGACATTGTCTTTATTACAATAGCAGCAGTTATCAGTGGTGCTGAGTCGTGGAATGAGATTGAACTATTTGGCAAGCAAAAGAAGCCATGGTTATCCTCTTTTTTAACCTTGCCTAATGGCATTCCTAGCCATGACACCTTTAACCGGTTTTACGCATCCTTAGATCCGGTGGAATTTGAAAAGGTATTCACGGCCTGGGTTCAATCCTTGGTAAGCAAATACCCGGGCGATATTGTAGCTATTGATGGAAAGACGGTAAGGGGAAGCCGTGGAAAAGGCTTTCATAGTGCAACCCATATTGTGAGTGCCTGGTCCAATTCCAATCAAATGATTATAGGCCAGGTAAAAGTTGAAGAAAAATCAAATGAGATAACGGCGATACCTGAGTTATTAGAAGCCTTGTTGATAGAAGGGAGTATTATTACGATCGATGCAATGGGATGTCAGAAAGAGATAGCAAAGAAGATCCGAAGTAAGAAAGCCGAATATATTTTAGCCGTAAAAGAGAATCAACCAGAACTGATTGATGATATTAGGGATAGTTTTAAGATGCTTAAGCCAGAACAGGTTATCCAACAACTTGATTTCGGGCACGGAAGAATAGAAACCAGGAACTGCTCCATTATCAGCGACCTAAGCCTGCTTGAAAAACCAACCTTGTGGAAGTCTCTGAGTACTTTAATAAAAATGGAAAGTGAACGCTACATAAAATCAACAGGTGAAACACAGAAGGAAACACGCTATTACATCAGCAGCCTTTGTTGTGGGGCTGAACATATCTTAAAGGCGATCCGTTCTCACTGGGAAATAGAAAATAAGGTTCATTGGAGTTTGGATGTCGCATTCAATGAAGACGCAAGTAGAAAAAGAGCCGGCAATGCAGCTGTTAACTTCTCTATCATCAATAGATTGGCATTAAATCTCCTGAAAAAAGATGATGAAAAAATAAGTACAAAATCTAAAAGATTGCTTGCGGGATGGTCCCCTGAGTATATTTTTAAAGTCCTAAATTTTTAATGCGTCGCCCCTGAATATAAAGCTCGCCATTTTATAATGTCGGATTTTTTTTCTTACCTTTGCACCGATGAAGAACATACGTAATTTTTGCATTATCGCCCACATTGATCACGGCAAAAGCACACTTGCCGATCGTCTGCTCGAACTTACCGGCACGGTGAACGAACGTGAAGCCCAGGCTCAGATACTGGATAATATGGACCTTGAACGCGAACGCGGTATCACCATCAAAAGTCACGCCATTCAGATGGATTACCGGCATAACGGAGAATTGTATAAGCTCAACCTTATCGATACTCCGGGACACGTAGATTTTTCCTACGAAGTGTCGCGCTCCATCGCTGCCTGCGAAGGCGCTTTACTCGTTATCGATGCCACCCAGGGCATACAAGCACAAACCATATCCAATCTTTATCTTGCCCTGGAGCACGACCTGGAAATTATTCCGGTAATGAATAAAATGGACATGGATAACGCCATGCCCGAAGAAGTGGAAGATCAGATTGTAGACCTTCTGGGTTGCAAGCCCGAAGATATTATCCGCACCAGCGCCAAAACCGGCGAAGGAGTGGCAGAAATTCTCGAAGCCATCATCACCAAAATACCCGCACCCCAGGGTGATCCCCAGGCTCCCCTGCGCGCCCTGATCTTCGATTCGGTATTTAATTCTTTCCGCGGAATCATTGCCTACTTCCGGATATTCGACGGCGAAATCCGTAAAAATGATTTTGTGAAGTTTGTACACACCGGCAAGGAATACAATGCCGACGAAATCGGTATATTAAAACTTACCATGTCGCCACGGGATGTGCTTTCGGCCGGCGATGTCGGATATATTATTTCGGGAATTAAAACTGCCCGTGAAGTCAAGGTAGGCGATACCATCACCCATGTAAAACGTCCCAGCCAGGATATTATCGAAGGATTTAGCAATGTTAAGCCTATGGTTTATGCAGGGATTTTCCCGGTGGATGCCGACGATTACGAAGAACTGCGGGCATCGCTGGAAAAACTTCAGTTGAACGATGCATCCCTTAGTTGGGAACCCGAATCTTCCGCCGCTCTAGGCTTTGGATTCCGCTGCGGATTTTTAGGCTTGCTTCACATGGAAATTGTCCAGGAACGCCTCGACCGCGAATTTGATATGGACGTGATTACGACCGTCCCCAACGTAATGTACAAAGTGATCACCACCAAAGGCCAGACACTCGAAGTACACAATCCTTCGGGTATGCCCGAAGCCACGACAATAGATCATGTGGAAGAACCTTATATTAAAGCTCAGGTGATTTCCAAATCGGAATATATCGGTCAGGTGATGACGCTTTGCATCGACAAACGCGGCACACTCAAGGATCAGGTTTATCTTACCAGCGACCGTGTGGAAGTTACCTTTGAACTGCCCCTCGGCGAAATTGTTTTCGATTTCTACGACAGACTAAAAAGCATTTCCAAGGGCTATGCTTCTTTCGATTATCATATTTCCGGTTTTAAACCGGCTAAACTCGTCAAACTTGATATTCTGCTCAACGGCGATTCGGTGGATGCCCTTTCCACCCTGATTCATCAGGATCATGCCTACGATTTCGGACGCCGCATCTGCGAAAAGTTGCAGGAACTTATTCCGAGGCAACAATACGACGTAGCCATACAGGCTACCATCGGTTCTAAAATTATTGCCCGCGAAACGGTTAAAGCCGTCCGTAAAGATGTTACTGCCAAATGTTATGGAGGCGATATCACCCGTAAACGCAAACTTCTGGAAAAACAGAAAAAAGGCAAAAAACGCATGCGCCAGATCGGCAATGTGGAAGTCCCACAATCGGCATTTCTCGCCGTACTTAAATTAGATTAATTTTTTTTGTAACTTTATCGCCTGATTTCCGTCTAATTTTTAAACAACCGGAAATCAAAACACGGTAAATGAACACAGCACAATACAATAGTTGCGTTGACCAATATTCCGACAGCGTTTATCGCTTTATCCTTAAAAATGTTAAGGATGAGGATAAGGCAAAAGATGTGGTGCAGGAATCATTTACCCGGATGTGGGAAAAGGTTAATGAAATTTCATACGAAAAAGCACGTTCTTATCTTTTTACAACAGCCTATCATACATTGATTGATGGTTTCAGATACGATGTCCGGAACACACCTTACGTGGCCGAAGAACATGAAAATGAATCAACCGGAAACGGTTATTCCGATCTGAAAGAAGTGCTGAACGAAGCGGTGGACAGATTACCCGACATCCAACGTTCGGTCGTTTTGCTAAGAGATTATGAAGGCTATTCGTACGAAGAAATAGGCAGGATCACCGGATTGAACGAATCGCAGGTTAAAGTTTATATTTACAGGGCAAGGGTTGCTCTTAAAAATTATATTGGCAGTTTAGACGTTGTTATCTAAAGAATTATGAAAATCAACAGAGAAAATTACGAAGTTTACTTCCTCGATTACCTCGAAGGGAAATTGCCTCCCGACCTGGTGGATGAGCTGTTGATATTCATGGACAAAAATCCTGACCTGAAAGATGAATTTGAAGGATTGGATACCGTTGCATTGGCTCCCGACGAGGACATAGTGTTTGAAAATAAAGATTCATTAAAAAAAAATGGAATAACTTCTGTTGGGACTATCGATGGAACCAATTATGAACATTTTTTCATCGCTGAACACGAAGGCGACTTAACCGCCACTGAATCTTCGCTGGTAGAACGTTTTATTCGGAAAAATCCATTTTTGAAAAAAGATTATGATTTATTCGGAAAAACCAAACTTCAACCCGATACTTCCATCACTTTCGACCGGAAATCAAGTCTTAAAAAATTTACTATCGCCACCATCAGCCGTCCTGCTCTTTACCGCATCTCTTCCCTGGCGGCTACATTGCTTATTTTATTCGGTTTATATCTCCTGATCAGCCAGGACAAACCATCGAAGCTGGAAAACAAATTCATGGCCTATCGTACTGCAAAGCCTGCCAAACCGGTGAAAGCAACAAAAGTCATCAAAAAACAGAAAACACAAGATTCCCGGACAAAGTCTACCACTTTCAAAATAACAAATAACATTTTTCACAGGGGAATGCTGGCAAAAACAGAGGCAAAACCGGTTGCCGAAACATCCGTTCCCGAAGAAAATTCCGGCCGGATGATGCTTGCTTCGGCACAACCAATGAACAGCTTAGCAAATCAAATGCTTGTTCCCGAAAAAGATTTTGACGATCCCGATTTTGAATACCGCAATTATTATACGGCTCTTTATTACGACATCCTGATGGCGGAACAAATTGAGTACGCCCAATCGCTTGCCGCCCACGAGCAACGCCCCAATTCGCCTTTGGAATGGGCACATCTTCAAATCAAAAAACTCTTTTCCAATAAAGACCCGGAGGACCAAAAGTATTCCGAGAAAATAACCCTTTGGGATGTTGCCGATACCGGAATCAAAGGTTTTAACAAGCTGATCAAAAAAGATTTTAAAGTCAGCCGCACAACCAACGACGAAGGTAAAACCACAGGTTACGACATCAACGGTGTGGATTATAAATTACCTTTCTCCAAACAAAAATAAAGATTGTCTGAATTCATTCCTTCCCAAACCCTCGGGGTTTTAAAAACCCCGAGGGTTTGATTATACCCGATTCAATAAAATATCAGGTTTTAAACGTATACGAAGCTATTGTTTTAAAAAATGTATTTTTTTGACTTTTGTCAATTTATTTGCCGTTTTTTTGTGCCGGAGCAAATTTTGCAACTATCAAAAATAAAACTGTTTTTTTTCTTATTTTAGCTCCCGTCTTTGATACTAAAATTATGGAAAACCTCTGCGAAGCTCAACTGCAATTAGCTTACGACTTTGTGCAGTACACCAATCAAAATATTTTTCTCACAGGTAAAGCCGGAACCGGAAAGACTACCTTTTTGCAGAGTCTGAAACAATTATTGTCTAAACGGATGATCGTGGTGGCTCCTACGGGAGTGGCTGCTATTAATGCCGGTGGCGTTACCATCCATTCTTTTTTCCAGATTTCCTTTGGCCCACAGATTCCCCGTAATTTTAATACTGCACCATCAACCAATTTTCCAGATACTTCAGAACCCACGGAAATAAAGCATTTCAGCAAGGAAAAAATCAACATCATGCGCAGTCTTGATCTTTTGATTATTGATGAAATAAGCATGGTGCGTGCCGATCTTCTCGATGCCATTGATGATGTGTTGCGCCGTTATAAAAACCGTTACCAGCCTTTTGGCGGAGTGCAATTGCTTATGATAGGCGATTTACAGCAATTGGCTCCTGTGGTTAAAGAAGATGACTGGAAACTGTTGAAGGATTATTACGACACCTGTTTCTTTTTCAGCAGCAGGGCATTGAAGCAGTCGAACTTTGTCAGCATTGAGCTCCGGCATATTTTCCGGCAAAGCGATCCGGTTTTTATTGATTTATTGAATAAAATACGCAACAACTACCTGGATGAAGCTACACTGGAACAACTAAACCAGAGATATATTCCCGGGTTCAGCCCCGGTGATGACGAAGGATACATCATCCTTACCACGCATAATTACCAGTCGCAGCAAATCAACGAAACCCGTTTAAACCGTTTAAAAACGACGGAACATCAGTTTGAAGCCGTGGTGGAAGACGAATTTCCCGAATATGCTTATCCAACAGATTTCAAACTGCGGCTGAAAAAAGGCGCCCAGGTAATGTTTGTTAAAAATGATGTTTCGCACGAGAAACGTTATTTTAACGGTAAAATCGGTAAAGTTATTGATGTGGACGATGATTTTGTAAAGGTTAAATGTCCCGGCGACGAGTATCCCATTGATGTAGAACAGGCCGAATGGCATAATTCGAAATACCAGCTCAACGAAACCACCAAGGAAATAGAGGAAATCGTGATTGGTAAATTCGTGCAGTTTCCGCTGAAATTGGCCTGGGCTATCACCATTCATAAAAGCCAGGGGCTGACTTTTGAAAAAGCCATCATCGATGCCCGCGATTCTTTTGCCCACGGACAAGTGTATGTGGCTCTAAGTCGTTGCAAAACAATGGAAGGATTGGTGTTAAGTTCGCCCATCGACAATCATAGCGTAAAATCCGATATTACCGTCGAACAATTTACCGAAGACGTGGAACATCACCAGCCAGGATCTTCCGAACTGGCAGAAGCACGTAAAAGCTATCAGCAGCAACTGCTGAACGAGCTTTTCGACTTCACCATCCTGCAAAACCGCACCAAATACCTGCTTCGGCTTTGCGACGAACATGGCAGTCAACTCCTGGGCAATTTATCGGAACAGCTCCAAAAAATTTCATCTCCTTTACAGGAAATAATGGATGTTTCTGCCCGGTTCAGGCATCAGCTTTTGCAATTATTCCTTCAATATTCCGATGCCGAAGATAGCCCTGCTATGCAGGAAAGGGTAAAAAAAGCCGGCATTTATTTTTCAGAAAAGCTTTTACAGGATGTGATACCAACCTTTGAGGAAGCTTCTTTTGAAACGGACAGCCAAAATGTTCGTAAAAACCTGAACGAAGCTTTAGGCAAACTTTCGAAAGACTTATCGTTGAAAAAAACATGCCTCGAAGCAATGAAAGATGGGTTTAGTCTGAAAAAATATCTTGAAACAAGGGCAAAGGCTAACCTTGATTTGTCGGCCCCCATGAGGCATGGACAAACGGCGGATGGCAATATGGGCAAAGCGCTTTATCCGGAATTTTACAAAGAATTACGGTCGTGGCGCAACAAAAAAGCCGAAGCATTGAATGTGGAAATAGCACGTGTCCTCCGGCAGAAAACCCTTTGGGAAATTGCCCGATTACTACCCGCAACCAAAGTCGAGCTGAAAGCCATCAAAGGCATGGGTGGAAAAAAGATGCAGGAATTTGGTCGCGAAATTCTCGAAATGACCATTGCCTACCGGCGTCAAAAAGGGATGGATTTGCCGGTGGAAGCAGACAACGAACCAACCATTGCGGCATTGGATTCCAAACATATAAGCTTTACACTGTTCGAAAGCGGAAAAACCATCACCGAAATTGCGGAAGAACGCCATATGGCTGTCTCAACCATTGAAGGGCATCTGTCGCACTTTATAAGCACCCGCGAACTTGAACTTGACCAGTTTGTTAATCCTGACAAATCGGCTGCCATGATACGGTATTTCCGCGAAAACCATAACGCATCCCTTAGCGAAGCCAAAACAGCCATGGGCGACGATTATAGTTATGGCGAACTGAAATTTGTGATGAGTTATCTCAAAACCCAACGGGAATCGGAATAAACCTAACAATCGTCCCCTTCTATTTTTTAAACTCGTTTTTAATGGTTGAAAACGTTCTCCCCAATTTGCAGGTCAAAATTTAACGGTTGAAAACCTTCTCGCAAATTCGTAGGCCGAAATTTAACGGTTGAAAACCTTCTCGCAAATTCGTAGGCCGAAATTTAACGGTTGAAAACATTCCCGCATTTTTGCAGGCTCAACTTCAACAATTGGAATCCTTCCTAAAAATATTCAGGCTCAATTTTGACGGTTGAAATCCGCCTCGCATTTTTGCAGGCTTAACTTCAACGGTTGAAAACAAAACCCCATCAGGTTTTAAAAACCTGACGGGGTTATTTTTTTAACGGTTAAAAATATCTTTTCAAAGCCTGTAGATTCAATGCTATTGATTCCCGAAAACGATTCCGTTTTCGTCGGCATCCACTTCGATGGCGGAATCTTTATGAATAGCACCGCTAAGGATTTGTTTTGACAGTTCGTTCAGTACCGAACGCTGGATTATCCGTTTCAACGGGCGGGCTCCGTATTGCGGATCGAAACCGGCATCGGCTAACCATTTGATGGCTTTTTCGGTAACTGTTAGTTTAATATCATTTTTAGCCAACATTTCTTTTACCTGATTAAACTGAATGTTGACAATTTGATTAATTTCGTTCAACGAAAGCGGTTTAAACATAATTATTTCATCAATACGGTTCAGAAATTCGGGACGTATCGTCTTTTTCAGCAGATCGAAGACTTCATTTTTGGCTTTTTCCATTACCATCTGGCTATTTGTTGCATTCATCCGGTTAAATTCTTCCTGTATCAATTGCGAGCCAATGTTGGAAGTCATAATAATAATGGTATTCTTAAAGTCGGCAGTCCGGCCTTTGTTGTCGGTAAGTCGTCCGTCATCCAGCACCTGAAGCAGGATGTTGAATACATCGGGATGCGCTTTTTCGATCTCGTCGAGCAATACGACCGAAAATGGTTTACGACGAACTTTTTCGGTAAGTTGTCCGCCTTCTTCGTAGCCTATATATCCCGGAGGTGCACCGATAAGTCGCGACACGGTATGACGTTCCTGGTATTCCGACATATCGATTCGCACTAATGAATTTTCGTCATTAAACAGGAATTCAGCAAGTGCTTTGGCTAATTCAGTTTTTCCCACACCGGTAGTTCCCAGGAAGATAAACGAACCTATAGGACGTCGGTTATCCTGCAATCCGGCACGGCTACGGCGTATGGCGTCGGCAAGGGCTTCGATGGCTTCGTCCTGTCCTACCACACGTTTATGGAGTTCCTTTTCAAGATTCAATAGTTTTTCGCGTTCGCTCTGAAGCATACGACTCACAGGAATACCCGTCCATCGACTTACCACTTCGGCTATTTGTTCGGAACCGATTTCCTCGTTAATCAACGGAGTGTCGCCCTGAAGTGCAGTGAGCTTGGTTTTTAGTTCCACCAATTCCTTTTCGGTTTGTTTTATTTTGCCGTAGCGAAGTTCGGCAACTTTACCATAATTACCTTCGCGTTCGGCCTGATCGGCTTCAAGCTTATCGTTTTCAATATCATTTTTCTTCTGCTGTATAGCTTCCACCACTTCCTTTTCCGATTTCCATTTGGCTTTTATTGTATTGCGCTGGTCGTTAAGGTTAGCAAGTTCTTCGTTGAGTCCCGAAAGTTTTTCCTTGTCGTTTTCCCGTTTGATGGCTTCGCGTTCAATTTCAAACTGACGAATTTTACGTTCGATTTCATCCAATTCCTCCGGCACCGAATCTATTTCGATACGAAGCTTCGAAGCCGCTTCATCAATCAAATCAATAGCTTTATCGGGCAAAAAACGGTCGCTGATATACCGTTGCGACAATTCCACAGCCGCAATGATGGCCTCGTCTTTAATTCTTACATGATGATAGGTTTCATAGCGTTCCTTCAGTCCACGGAGAATAGAAATGGCATCCAGCGTATCGGGTTCGTCCACCATTACAATCTGAAAACGGCGTTCGAGGGCTTTATCCTTTTCAAAATATTTTTGATATTCTTTTAATGTGGTTGCACCTATGGCACGCAACTCTCCACGGGCTAAAGCCGGTTTCAGGATATTAGCAGCATCCATAGCTCCTTCGCCACCTCCGGCACCAACAAGAGTATGAATTTCGTCAATAAAAAGTACAATTTCACCTTCCGATGAAATTACTTCTTTTATTACACTCTTCAAACGTTCTTCAAATTCACCTTTATATTTGGCTCCGGCAATCAAGGCTCCCATATCGAGCGAAAATATCTGTTTCGATTTCAGGTTTTCGGGAACATCACCATTGATAATACGATGCGCCAATCCTTCAGCTATAGCTGTTTTCCCCACACCAGGTTCACCGATAAGAATCGGATTGTTTTTTGTTCTTCGCGAAAGAATTTGCAAAATACGCCGGATTTCCTCATCACGACCAATAACGGGATCAAGTTTACCGGAACGGGCCAATTCGTTCAGATTACGGGCGTATTTATTCAGTGCATTATAAGTTTCTTCGGCAGTTTGGCTTTTTACCGAAGAACCTTTACGCAAATCCTTGATGGCGGCAATCATATCCTTACGGTTAATACCATAGTCCTTCATCAGATTAGCAGTTTTATCGTTACCGGCTAAAATGCCTAAAAGAATATGTTCGATAGAAACAAATTCATCGTTAAAATCCTTAAGGTATTGATTAGCTTTTTGCAAAGCCGAAGAAGCATCGGATGATAAATAAGGTTCACCTCCGATTACTTTTGGAAAAGAATCCAATATTTTATCCAATTCACGGGTAAAAGCTGGAATGTTGACATTAAGTTTTTTAAACAGGTAAGGAGTTACATTTTCATCCACCGAAAGTATTCCTTTCAGCAAATGACTGCTCTCAATAGCCTGATGTTGGTAAGCCTGTGCAATTTCCATTGCTTTTTGCACAGCTTCCTGCGATTTGATGGTAAAATTGTTTAAATTCATAATCGTTATCCCATTTAATACGTAAAAGTAATCTATTCTCTACGTAAAATGGATTTATCAAAAAGCAAGCCGGAAAAAAATAATGGCAAAAACTGAAAAAAAGTCATAACCATCTGGAATTTAACTGTCTTTTTGACATTAAACCATTGATCAGAGTTATAAATGAAAATCATTGGGGAAGTAGAAAAAAACACTTAAAGCATTGAATTATGCCATTCTAAATGGCATAAACAAAAAAAGGCTGCCTTTAAGGCAACCTTTTTGCGGTCCGGACGGGACTCGAACCCGCGACCCCGTGCGTGACAGGCACGTATTCTAACCAGCTGAACTACCGAACCAATATCTTAAATGAACTAATATTTTCCTTATTTTTTAAACTCAAAGCAATTTTTCATTTTAATGGTGCTATAAGCTTTTTAAATGAACCGTTGTTTGAGGCTGCAAAAATAGCTTTTTTTTTATTACAAGCAAATTTTTTTAATTTTTACCCAAAGAAAAATTTTTTTTAACAAAGGTAGATATTTAAATAAAAATAAGTATAAATTTACCGCCGGAAAACAAACTTATTTTTTAACCCTAAATTTAATTATTTATGAAGAAATTTACAATTTTTTTAATTGGATTACTGTTCCTAAGTTATCCTGCATTAAAAGCTCAACAGATTGCCCGTAATAAGGTAATTGTTGAAATCGGCACTGGAACCTGGTGCCAGTATTGTCCTGGTGCCGCTCTCGGCGCTGATGATTTGGTATCCAATGGATGCGAAGTGGGCGTGATAGAATATCATAACGGAGATCCATTCGCTAACGCTGCCTCAGATGCCCGCAATACGTATTATAACTTAACCGGCTTCCCTACTGCGCATTTTGATGGCGTATTGGAAGTTGTTGGTGGTGATCACACCCAAAGCATGTATGCTTCGTATTTGCCCAAATACAACCAGCGAATCGCAGTCCCATCTTCTTTTAAAATAAACATGAGTTTTTCGCATGTAGGAAATGATTATACCGTAAATGCACAAATTATTAAATTGGCATCATATACCGGAAGTAATTTGGTTTTTCAACTTGCACTAACCGAATCCGATATCATCTATAGCTGGCAGGGACAACCAAAATTGGATTTTGTAGAACGTCTTATGGTTCCTAATCAAAATGGTACGGCTCTCGATTTTTCAGCCAACGACACCATCAACCTGACGAAAACCTTTACCATGGACGCCTCCTGGGTTCCTGAAAATTGTGAATTAGTTGCTTTCGTTCAAGCTAATTCCTCAAAAGAAATCCTTCAGGGTATTAAACAATCCATGGCTATGCCAGAATTTGATAACGATGTTGCCTTAACCAACGTTTATAATATCCCCGCTAAAACCTGTGACGGTATTGTAACTCCCGAAGTAAAAATTAAAAATAAAGGTGGTAATGCTTTAACTTCTGTAACGCTAAACTATGAAGGCAATAATGGTGCCGTAGCAACCTATAACTGGACAGGAAATCTTGCTTACCTCGAATCGACACAATTTGTACTTCCTCCAACCACATTTAATCCCGGAACCACCAATACTTTCAAGGTTTATACTACCAGCCCCAACGGTGCAGTTGACCCCTCTCCTTCTAATGATACTATTACTAAAACCATAGGTACGGCTGTTGCCTCTACCAATACCGTTATCATGCTTTTAAAACTTGATGCAAACCCATCAGAAACAAGTTACGAAGTATTAAACTCCCAAAACCAGGTAATTGACAGCCATGGACCTTTTACAGCTCCTAATGCTACCGTAAAAGATACTTTTTATGTAACCACCGGCGATTGCTATCGCTATGTTATCCATGATGCAGGTGGAAACGGGATCAGCGGCAACTTCTATACCTTACGGTGCGGTTCTACCGTTGTTTGCAGCGGTGCATTTACTGCCGGTTCGATGGAAACTGCTGAATTTGGTGTTCAACCTACCGCCGGAAATTCTATCAGCGGTACAGTTTCTTATCCAAAATCAACACCAGTTCCTTTAGGAGGATTTACTTTACAGTTAAAAGACAGCAACGGAACCGTGGTAGGTAATGCAACTACCGATGCCTCAGGAAATTATACCTTCACCGGCGTTCAAAACGGGACTTATACCATTTCTACCTCCTCCACCAAAACATGGGGCGGTGTGAGTGCTTCCGACGTACTGTTGTATAAAAAACACATTGCCGGCATTTCTCTATTATCCGGTATATTCCTCAATTCGGGTGATGTTAACGGTTCGGGCAGCTTGTCGGCTTCCGACGTATTGTTAATCAAAAAACGTATTGCTTTAATTACTAATTCTTTCTCGGTAGGCGACTGGTTGGTTAGCAACGTTCCTGTTACTGTTAACGGCAGTAGCGTTACGTTAAATTTAGACGGACTCTGCTACGGCGATGCCAATGCTTCCTATACACCACCTGCCAAATAACTTATAACTAAATTATTTACTGATTATTCGCTTTTAAAGCAAGAAGAGTCCCCCACTATTTCGGGACTCTTCTTTTTTTTTACAAATTATTTATATTTGCTCACTCATCTAAATTTTAAAAAAAATGAAAAAAATATTTCTATTTCTTGTCGGATGTATACTTTTAAGTATACAAACTTTTTCGCAATCACAACGTTTGGTTCTCGTAGAAGAATTTACCAATGCCTGCTGTGGCCCCTGTGCTTCACAAAATCCTGCTTTCGATGCATTGCTTCAGGCAAATCCAACGAAAATTACAGCCATAAAATATCATACCAACTGGCCTGGTGTAGACCCGATGAATACTCAGAATCCCGGAGATGTTCAGGAAAAAGTTACGTATTATAATGTTACAGGTGTACCTTATGCCGCTTTGGACGGCACGCCCATTACCGGTAGCAATTACGTTGGAGCGCCTTCCAACCTTACGCAACAAAAAATTGATGCCGAATATGCTATTCCTTCTCCTTTGGAAATTTCTATTAATCATCATCTTTCAGCCACCAACGACACCATTTTTGTTACCATGCTTATCAAAGCAACCCAGGCTGTCAGCGGTAATCTTGTGGCTAATATTGCCGTCATCGAAAAACACATCCATTTTAACAGTCCTCCCGGATCCAATGGAGAAAAAGATTTTTATAATGTGATGAAAAAACTATTACCTACCAAAAGTGGTACTACCCTACCCGCTTCCATGGCTGCCGGCGATTACATCATCATCACGACTTCCTGGAAATTAGCTAATGTTTATAATCTGGCTGAATTATCTGTTGTCGGTTTTGTTCAGAACCTTACCACTAAAAGTGTGCTTCAGGCAGCTAACAGTTCAACCGAACCTTTAGCTGGTACTTATGCTAACGATGCTCAAATTACAGAAGTTAGCAATGTGCTGGATAAAACCTGCAGCGGATCGCTGAATCCTGTGGTTACCGTCCGCAACAATGGTCAGCAGCCCATTACTAACTTCCAGATTAATTATTTGGTTAATAATTCCAGTCCCCTGACTTATAGCTGGAACGGCAATCTCCCCATTTTTGGAACAACAACTATTGCATTACCTTCCATCGGATTTTCATTGCTCGATAACAATACATTAACTGTTGAATGTTTATCGCCCAATGGCATCCCGGATGATTATCCGCAAAATAATACGATAACCAAATCATTCGTATCTGCACCGGTTGCTCAAAACTACGTTTCATTAATTCTCAGAACAGATAATCTCCCTCAGGAAACAACCTGGGACATAAAAAATTCATCGGGGCAAGTAATGAAATCGGGAGGCCCGTACACCCAGACTAACCACATTTATAAGGATACATTGTATTTAAACACTCCCGATTGCTATCTGTTCACTATTTATGATGCCGGCGGAAACGGAATTTGCTGTACCAACGGACATGGTGTTTATCAACTGAAAAGCGATGACGGAACCGAAATTATCGCCGGTGGTTTATTTGCCTACCAGGAATCGGCCGAATTTTCGCACGGATCGGGTTCGCTCACTTATTCGGTTAGCGGTGTAATTACCTACCCTCAATCCACGCCTTTATCCGGTGTAAGCTTACAATTAAAGGACGGAAACGGAACCGTAATTGCTTCCGCTGCCACCAACGCATCGGGAAATTATTCCTTTGCCGGCGTCCCCAACGGAACGTATACCATTTCGGCTACTACTGGCAAAACCTGGGGTGGCGTCAGTGCTTCCGATGTATTATTATTTAAAAAACACATTGCAGGTATCACCTCGTTAACCGGAATATTCTTAGCTTCCGGCGACGTAAATGGCTCAGGCGGACTTTCGGCTTCCGATGTGTTACTGATCAAAAAACGTATTGCCACCATCACCAATTCCTTCTCGGTGGGCGACTGGTTGTTCAACAGCATACCCGTTACGGTAAGCAACAACAATGTAACCCTCGATTTTAACGGACTCTGCTACGGCGATGCCAATGCTTCCTACACTCCTCCGGCAAAATAACACAACCCGTCCGGTATATTTATAGCCAAAAGGTCGCTTCGTCTGTTGACAAAGCGACCTTTTGTATTGAAAAAGGGCTTAATAGACAAAAATGATGCTGACAGGCCATTCAAATGGAACAATGGTATAGCTTTGGAGCATTTGAAAACTATAAATAAAAAATTTTGTTAAACTCTTCCAGGTGCTTCGCTCGCTGGAAGGTTTTCGTAATTCGTAATTATCAATTCACAGCCGACTTCCCTTCGAGCAGGTGGTTGATTTGTTTCAGATAGGCGTTTTCCTGTTCGAGGAAGGCGATGCGCTGTCCGAGAAGGATATTTTCTCCTTTCAGGGTGGCAACGAAGCACCTGAAAAATATTTTTCAAAGTGGTGAGTTAACAGAAAATTCAGATAGTCCCTTTGGGAAACATACAGCCAATGATAGTAAAGTCTATAAAATAAAGTTCTATAATTTTGATGCCATTATTTCGGTTGGTTACCGGATAAACAGCACACAAGCCTCCCGCTGGTGTTGCCAAAACTATTTAACCGGACGGTTTAAACCGAATTGTTTCCTTGTATCCTGGGCTATACCGAGAAACAAACCCGGGAAGGTGCGGTGATGTTTATGAAAGATTGGGTGTTCTACCCACTTTATTACTGTCTGATAAAAATTGCCTTTTCGCGGTCGGCTTTGGCAATCTTTTTACAGAAATCAATCAGTTCGTTGTAGGTCGTTGCCGGATAACGGCCCTTGAAAATGGCGTAACTACGGATATAAACCAGTTTACCTTCCTTTAAAAAGGTACGGGCGGAGTATTCTCCGAAAACAGATTTAAGATGAACACTGTCGGGAATGTGTTCCGGCTGATAGTCGGGTGGGACAGAATACACTATGGTATCCATATTACAATCGTCGTGACGGAAAAGGATGTCGCTAGTGCGGTTTTCGAGCTTTTCGGGAATATACGTTTCCTTGTCCATCAGGTTAAGAGGAACAAACAAGCGATTACCGCTTATGGAAGCATAACTGGGAATATGCAACGACAGCTTTTCGCCTGCCCACGGGAGTATATTTTTTTTCCTTTGATAAGCAATGTTGTAAATGTCGAAACCGGGCAAATCAATGGTTTTGGCAAGTTCCCGTTTTTGTTCTTCTACCACCATGTCAAGCAGTTTATCCACATCCTCGTATTTCAATCCAGAATAATTGGTATATACTTTGGCATCCGCCATCAATGCATTGTTAATATCTACGGTAGCCGTACGGGTAAGGAGGTTTTCTTTCATGGAGTAGACATGGGTGCGTGTCAGCTTACTATCCGCAGGATTAGCTACTAATACTTCCCTATCGTCGGTAAATGTTCCCTGAAAGCCAAAAGGAATAACCTGGTCGGTGCATTCAAGCCAGATTGTATCTTTTTGGCATGGCACACATAAAATAATATGGTTGAACCTGTCGCATGGAAAATCAGAAGGAATATTGCTTGCAAACTCACCTGCTTTAACCAGGGTGTAATACGATTCGATACCGGCTACATGAAGCAATGCCATGGTATAATTAACCAACGCTTTGCAATCGCCATAGCCATTCTTATCCACAAACTCGGCAGGAAATGGCTGCAAGCCACCTATCCCTATCTGAATACTGACATAGCGTGTTTTCGACTGCATATACTCATATACTGCTCTGATTTTGCCCCTCTCATCAGGAATATTCTGAACAAGTTCCATTATTTTTGCCCGAGTTTCAACGGGTAATTCCTGTCTGCCTTTGTTAAGGTAAAGTGTCCACTTGCCTAGATCATCCCATGACGTAAAGCTACCGTTATAATCTTTATAGGATAGCATTGCCGGGGCTGTAAACACTGCGGGGGTGAACTCATCCAAAGGTGGTGCAAAGGGTTCTTTTTCCAAGGCTTTAAGATTGGTTACTTTCCAGGAATAACATTGTTTTTTATCCTTTTGGACTATTTCAACGGGTTGTTGAAGGTTTTTCTCTTTGTAACGAAAAGTAATTCCATCATCACAAATAACCATCATACTACTTTCTTCAACAGAAATATTTTCATCCTCCAGAGGTTGCCATTGCGGGTAAAAAGGACGGTCGTTAAATTCTATCTCGTATTCATATTCCACCGTTACCGGATATTCTAATGGAGTCATAATTACCTGTTTACATCGGTTATCTTCATACAAACTATACCCAGAAACCCAGCTACGGTCGATGATATCCTTATTTTTAACCCGGTCGATTGGCATACCCAGTTTATTGTAAACAATTCCTTTAATATAATTTACCTTACGGCTATTATCGTAATTAAGAAGGAGACTAGCTTGGTTTTTTGCCTTTTCGTTGATGATGGTTATCACCCGGTGTACCTTTAAAATGGCTTTGTTTGCAGAAAGTATCTGAAACTGATTTTCATCCAACCTCACAACCACATCGGCATGAACAAGCATTTCCGGTTTAATGGTAAAAACGGGATATTTAAAATCTTCGGCTAATGCCGTCCGCACTGCTGCAAGCAGCAATAAACTGAAGATTATGTATTTTTTCATGAAGTTTGGAAATTATTAAATTATTATCAGACTTTCTTTTTCAGCACTATTTGTTCGGCATATTTGGATATCACCCGGTTGAAAAATTCCTTTAAATTGGGATAATCATCCGGAACAAACAAGAATTGATTTATTGAAAACTGACTGGTAACAATGATTTTATTTTCTTCGGAAGTTACATTAAAATTAAAGTTTGCGGCATTATCAGGCAGGGATACAAGTGCATTCTGTGGAAGCGACTCTACAACATATCCATCGGGTATCTGATAAGTAAACAAATATGTATCTTTCATCGGGCAACCAAAATCAACGGGATATTCCCGTTTTTCCAGTTTAAAGGGATTGTCTTTATCGCCCATGTTCAGTAATACATTAAAGTAAATCATGTTGGAACCTGTAGTAGCAATTTCCTGGTTACGCATCACGTATTTTTCTTTATAACTACTATTAACGCTGTCCACCGATTCGAAAGAAACTTCGTCAATTTCCCATCCTTTAAGTTTTTCCTTACGTTTTTTGGTAAATTCTTCTTTACCATCCTTTTTAAAACTGTTTTTAACATTGAGGGCAGTGTATCCGGAACCGGCATTTGTGAGATTGCAGCTAATTTCCCCGTTCCCCGACAAAGTAACCTGAGCATTTTCCATCGAAATATATCTTTCGTTTCTCAGAAGATCAACCCATTGGGGATTATTATTATTGATTAGCCGTCCCTGACCATTCATGCAACGGAAAGGCAACATATTAAATGGGAGCATTGGTTCTGTTGCATCCAACAGGTATTTGTTTCCATTGTAATCCACCTGACAAACCAGATAATTAAGCTTGGTTAGCGAGGGATGCGAAGGATGCAATATTCCATTATCGCGGGTGCTTAAAACAACAGGATCGGCATTAAAACCAAGTTCCTTTAGAAGCAGGGTAAGCAGGAGATTGACTTCAGCAACATTTCCTGTTTTTTCTTTCAGCACAGTACGCAGATTATTTGATGTATAAATAGAATATTTATTGTTCCATTTAACAGCGTTTTTCACATAATCGTAAGCCATTTTCATTTTTTCTTCCGGAACTTGAACCGTAGCATTAATAAGTTTCACCTTCTCCTTTACCAGATTACCTTTTTTCAATTGGTCGCCGAAATCGTTATCGGTCAAAAGATCTTCGGTAATTTTATCCCAAGTGGTAGTAAAGTTTCTGATGGGTTGTTGCGGAAACTCCAATGAAGCAAGCTCAAATTCAATTTTTGTAATATAATTCTCAGAAGTAGTCATGTAAGGTTCTTCAATAAAGGCAGGAACATCCTTACATGCCCAATGGGAATAGTTGTTAATGAATTTTATGTCTTCCTTGTAAAAATCCGTTTTAGTTACAGTGCCCTCCGATCTGTCTTTAAAAGTCAATGTAATAGTAGCTGGTCTATTCTTTTTTTCATTAATAAAAAAGGGGATGTATCCTTTTGCATACTGAAAAAAAGCAAAGTATTCTGGAGTGGTAGTTTCGTATTCGCTCCATATGGCTGGTATAGAGTACTGGAAATCCCAATCCTGAAGGTTAAAAAGAAAATCAGAGGTTATTTCATATTTTACCTCAAAAACCGAACCTTCACGGATATTCGGCAAGGTAAAGGAAATGATTTTATGATTTTTATCTCGGTTTTCAGTAAATACTGCGTTATCCGAAAGTTTATCTTCATCAATTTTTCCGTCTACCAAATTATATGTTCTGCCTTTCAGTCCAGTAATCTTTTCACTGTTATCAATGGTTTGATAGAGGTTGATCTTAAAATTTGCATTATCATAACCGCTTTTTTTAAGAATTTTCACCCGGACATGACGATCAAAAATAAGCTTAAAGCCACTTTCCTGGCTATAGGAAACAGTTGTTTCCCCTTTGTCAAACAATACTACCGCAGAGGCGCTGGTGTCGGGATCATATTTAGTCATCGCAAGATCGGAAACATCCACCTTACCAAATTTCTTTACCGGCGATTGTGAAAATCCATTTAAAAAAAAACCCACTAGGCTCAAAAGTATTAAATGTTTTAAGAAGGAGTAAATATTTTTCATAAGCTGTTAATTATTTTGTTGTTACTTGATATTTTATTATTAAATAATTCGTTCATCATGGCTTTTCAATTGCATTACAATACAGATTAAGCAATTTAATGATCATCCGATGATTCTTGATTTTAATTTTTATTTGTTTGAATTTTAATAATTTAAAAATACTGGTTTCTAAAAACATAATTACAATTAATTGCTTGTAAATATAAAAATTAATTTGTAATACAATTTAATATGTGAAAAAAAATCAATAATCTCGCTTTGTTTTTGATAAGACATTCTATATTAAATAGATTTAAGATTTTTGTTTCAAGCCTATTAATATTTTAAAACAACAAGTTAATCAATTGATAATATAACCAGGTAATCAACCTCAAAATAACCTGCTTTAAAGGTTATAAAAATTTACATCCATTACTCTAATCCTACAAGTCAATACTTTCTGTTAATTCCCAAAATATTCTTATTTTTGCCTGATTAAAGTCAGGGTATGATTCCACTTTCGGTAGTAATTATCACGTATAACGAAGAAAAAAATATCGGACGTTGCCTTGATTCGGTAAAGGGAATAGCCGACGAGGTGGTTGTGGTGGATTCTCTTTCCACCGACCGTACCAGGGATATCTGTATGGCCGAAGGCACTCGATTTATTGAACAACCCTTTCTCGGATATACCGAACAGAAAAATTTTGCCCTTGCCCAAGCCAATTATTCCTTTGTACTATCGCTGGATGCCGATGAAGCCTTGTCGGAAGAGCTAAAACAATCCATACGGGAAGTAAAACAGCATCCGGATGCTGATGGATATACAATGAACCGCCTTACCAATTATTGTGGTCAATGGATACGGCATTGCGGCTGGTATCCCGACACCAAACTGCGTCTTTGGGACATCCGTAAGGGCCAATGGGAAGGCTTACTTATCCACGAAAAAGTAAAAATGGAAAAGGATGCAAAAACTGGTCAGCTTATGGGCGACCTGCTGCATTACTCGTATTATACCCTCGAAGAACATTATCGTCAGGCCGAAAAATTCAGTACCATAGCGGCTGGCAGAGTAAAAAAGACGAGCCGCCTTATGCTTGGTATTAAAATCATTATCAAACCGGCAGCCAAGTTTATACGTAATTATATCATAAAACAAGGATTCCGTGATGGCAAGGCAGGATTTACCATCTGCCGCATTTCAGCCTACGAAACCTATATGAAATATACCAAAGCATACCGGTTTCAATTTTCAGACAATAAACATCCTCTTTAATTTATCCTTAACCAAAGCCAGTCTTAAACCGGTAGTCATTTCCGGTTCCGTCAGAGCGCCGGTAAAAGGCATAGCTATCTTAAGGTAATACTTAAAAAAGGTAGAACTGCTGATACCCCATTTCAGCAGAAATTGCTTATGTCCATTATTTTTCTTTACCCGGCTGGTCGTCCGGGAAATAAAATGATAGGCACGGCTTGCCGATACACCTTTGATATAGCGCACACCCAATTGCCATAGTTTCATCATAAAATCGGGATCGGAATACATACCCGGACTGAATTCCACACTTAAACCACCCATCAAATCCCAGATGTGGCGATGGACAACCATCGGATACCAATTGCATCCATACCAATCGTGAAAAGGAATCTTATCGTATTGCTCCAGTAATCCTTTTTCGTCGAACGTTGCCGGACTCTTCCCAAAATCATAGGGCGAAAGTACGCACGCATTCCGTGAAACGGTATGCTCGAACAGGGTTCCCGAAATACAGAAATATTCATCCTTTTGCTGTTGTATTTCTTCCCATAAAGGTTTGTCCCAATTAGGACATACATACATATCATCATCAATCAGGCAAATATAATCAGCATCGGCCAGCGAATACGGCGCATTAAAACCATAACAAACGCCTACATTCCCACTGGAATAAGTGTAGCTAACCTGATTTTCCCTTAGCCAGTCAAGGGTTCCGTCGGTTGCTTCGTTGGCATGAACGATGATTTGATGATGAAATGATGAGTTTTTCCGGATGCTTTCGATGCAAAGTTTAAGACATGCTAAATTATTCCATGAAGGTATCAGGACAGAGAAAACGGGTTTCTCTTTTTCTTCTGTTTTATGAAATTCAATCTTTTCTATTTTCATACATACCACTCCATCTTAAAAATTGTTAATAAACTTAAAAATAATACCATATCAGACATTTTAATTAAATTTGCCAAAAGCACAAAAACAAATTGTAAAACGATTATTTACAAAGGCTTCTTTTGTCAAACAATCTTTTACAATGATAGTACAAAATTTCAAAGGCAAATAAAAAATGAGAAAAGAAATCCCGATGAATGAAATGCCGCTGATGCAGGAGGGAGAAGGGATCATGTTGTTTTATCCCAACGTACCCCAAACGGCAGTAGAAGAAGTTTCTAAAGTTTTGCAATCACGATGGATCGGACAAGGACCAAAAGTATTGCAATTTGAGAAAGAATTTCAGGAAAAATTTTTGTCGACCCATACAGCCTTAGCTGTGGGGTCAGGAACGGATGCGTTACATCTGTCCTACATCCTGGCCGGAATACAAGCAGGCGACGAAGTGATTGTTCCTGTTTTTACCTGTACGGCAACGAATATTCCTTTGTTGTACCAGGGAGCCAAAATCCGTTTTGCGGACATTGAGCCCGACACACTGAATATTGACGTAAATCATGTAAAAAGGCTGGTTAACGAAAAAACCAAAGCTATTGTTTGTGTCCACTACGGAGGATTACCCTGCGATATGGACGAATTATCTGCCATAGCCCGGCAATATAATATCCCCATCATCGAAGATTCGGCTCATGCTCTGGGAGCCACCTACAAAGGGAAACATATCGGTGATATTTCCGATTTCTCCACTTTTTCGTTCCAGGCTATCAAACACATCACTACCGGCGACGGCGGGATGCTTACCCTGAAAAACAAGGATCTGGTGGAAAAAACCAAACGTATACGCTGGTTTGGCATTGACCGCTCGGCTAAACAACTGGGAAAATGGGAAAACGATATTTATGAAATAGGGTATAAATATCAGATGACCGATATTGCGGCAGCTATGGGACTTGCAGGGCTTCACGAATTTGATGTGGCACTGTTGTTACGTAGATTTCTTTTGGAACAATACGAACAAAAATTAGCCAACATCCCCGGCATTAAGGTATTGGGAACAGGCTATACCGACAGAGTTTCTGCAGCATGGATGTGTACCGTCAAGGTAGAACACCGGATCGATTTCATGAAAAAACTCCGCAAATATAAAATAGAAACAGGTCAGGTTCATTATCGCAACGACCGCTATACTATCTTTGGCGGAAGAAGAGACGATCTTCCCAACATGGACGCCATGGAAGATTTGTACACAGTATTGCCTTTGCATACCAAAATGACAGAGGAAGATGTGGATTATATAGCTAAAGTAATCAAAAGCGGCTGGTAAAATTAGGATTGCAACAGATGCTTTATTTTACAGAGCAGAAATCTTGCTTTTAAAGAAGGAGTCAAAGGAGGCTCTGTCGTATTACCTGAGAAAGGTTCGCCCATTCTCAGGTAATATTTTGAAAAGACGGAACTGGAGATTCCCCATTTCATGAGAAATTGCTTGCGACCATTATTTTTCTTTACACGGCTTACTGATTTCGACATTAAATGATAAGCACGGCTCTTACTGACTCCTTTAAAATAACGGATTCCTGCCTGCCATAACTTCATCATAAAATCAGGATCAGAATACATGCCGGGAGAAAATTCAATACTCAACCCTCCTACCAAATTCCAAACCTTGCGATGGATAACCATAGGATACCATTTGCTTCCATTCCAGTCGTGAAAAGCGATCTTATCAAACTGTGCAAGTAACGCCTGTTCGTTAAAGGTTTCGGGGGTACTGCCAAAATCATGCGGAGCCATCGCACAGTTATTTTTGGTGCAGGTATGTTCAATCATGGTTGCCGAAAGAGCAAAATAAGGATGACCTATCTTCTCTATTTCCTGCCATAAATAATAATCCCAATCGGGGCAAAGATACATATCGTCATTCAGCAGCACCAAGTAATTGCTCTGAGCAAGCGTTGCCGGAGCATTAAAACCATAACATACGCCTGCATTCTGAGCAGACAGGGAATATGATATCTCGTTTTCCTCAGCCCATTCAATAGTTCCATCATTACCCTGATTGATGTGAAGAATAATCTGATGGGCAAAATGTGAATTTCTACGAATGCTTTCCACACAAAATTTCAGGCAGTTTAGGTTATTCCAGGTGGGGATAAGTATGGAAAAAACCGGGTTTTCGATGCTATTAAATCGCTTGTATGTAATCTTGGCAACAGGAAAATCTATCATGAAATAAAAATAAATGAAAGGCAAAAGTAAGTAAAATCTCCGGAATAATCCATTTTACGCTACCTTTGCAGCAACAGACCAATTATCATGTACCTGTTTTATACGCCCGACATTGAAGCTAACATTTATACACTCACCGAAGAAGAGTCGAAGCATTGTATACGTGTGCTGAGGTTAAAAAAAGGCGACATCATTTACCTGACCGATGGCAAGGGGAAGCTTTGTCAAACCTCTATTATAGATGACAACCCCAAACGTTGTACGGTGAATGTAGCATCGGTTCAAAATTATTATGGTAAACGCGATTATAAACTTCACCTTGCCGTAGCACCTACTAAAAACATGGTACGAATGGAATGGTTTCTCGAAAAAGCTACCGAAATAGGCATAGACGAAATAACGCCCCTGCTGTGCGAACATTCGGAACGGGCGGTTATCAAAACCGAAAGGCTCGACAAGGTGATTACCGCTGCCATGAAGCAATCGCTCAAAGCCTACCATCCGCAGTTAAACGAACCGGTTAAATTCAAGGATTTCATTACTCATGCGGTTGAAGACGAAAAATATATTGCCTGGTGCGATACCGAACCTGCCGTGCATCTGAAAAACTTTTATCATAAAGGAAAAGATGTTATCGTTTTGATAGGCCCCGAAGGCGATTTCAGTCCGGCGGAAGTGCAATTAGCCAAAGACCACGGTTTTGTTCCGGTAAGCCTTGGCAAAAGCCGTTTACGAACCGAAACAGCAGCACTGGCAGCCTGCATGACCATAAATTTAATGAATGAGCTTTGAAAAATAGGATGATGATGAAAAAGATTGTATTTATTTGCCTGCTGAGTTTACTGTCCTTTGCCGGTACTACTCCGCCTGCTTTGCAGATTGCATTGCTGAAATACAACGGCGGCGGCGATTGGTATGCCAATCCTACTTCATTGCCTAACCTGATAAAATTCTGCAACCAGAACCTGGGAACCAACATCAACCCCGACAATGCAACGGTGGATGTAGGAAGCGACGAAATTTTCAACTATCCGTTTATTCACATGACAGGGCATGGAAATGTAATGTTCAGCGATCAGGAAGTTCAAAACCTGCGTACCTATCTTATCTCGGGAGGATTTCTTCACATTGACGACAACTACGGACTTGACCCTTTTATTCGTCCACAAATGAAAAAAGTATTTCCCGAGCTTGACTTCGTGGAACTCCCCACCAATCATCCGATCTATCACCAGAAATTTGATTTTCCCAACGGGTTGCCTAAAATTCATGAACACGATGGCAAGCCGGCTCAAGGATTCGGACTGATATGGAAAGGCCGGTTAGTATGTTTTTACACCTATGAATGCGATTTGGGCGATGGTTGGGAAGATCCGGCAGTGCACCACGACAGCCAGGCAACACGACTCAAAGCCTTGCAAATGGGCGCTAACTTAATTCAGTACGTTTTTGGACAGTAGGTTAGGTTAGTTGATAGTTGTCTGTTGATAGTTGTTTGTTGATAGACATTCCCAAATCGTAATTCGCACTTCATAAACATTCCATGTTTTGGAACTACCAAATATTGCTGCTGGCTTTTGCAACGATAAAATACCTTTGATTTACTCGCTTAAACATGAAATGTCTTAAAATCGTAATTTGTACCTTGTAAACATTCCATGTTTCGAAACTACTGAATATTGTTACCGGCTTTTGCAACAATAAAACATCTCCAATTTATTCGCTTAAACATGGAATGTCGGGAGTGTAAAACGAACTGTGTCATAAAAATTTTCAGTACTTTTGTTTGTCGGGATAAACGGACACTGGCTCTGCTGAGGAGCAACCAGTGAAGGGATAAACCCGACCGACGGAATAATTATCCT
>Ga0183095_10516_pt1 | contig 109507 bp, 93 predicted proteins | sample BioMet4_FD_130346 | JGI IMG/M metagenome (GOLD analysis project Ga0183095, IMG submission 130346) | Microbial communities from bioreactor (seeded with sewage sludge) at LBNL, California, USA - Biofuel metagenome 4 (v2) (version 3) | ecosystem: Engineered > Bioreactor > Anaerobic > Unclassified ...
TCCCGATAATCACCGCCAGCGGAATCAGCGTAATACACCAATCGATCCAATGCATGGGGGCGTTCCTTTCTGCCGAATATCAAAGGGTCATGGCGTCAAAACACCGCTGCCGTAAAGAGCCGGATTCTTGCCGTCGGCAATGCCGCCGTACCATTCCAGCCAGTGCCGTTGCGGCCGTTTGTCTACTTTCTGGTCGCAATCGTTAACCAGCAGACTGAACTTGAAACGCAGGCCGGAACGCGGATTCTTGACGTTCAGCGCCGACCAGGGCAGTTCAATCCGGTAGGTCGTAATCTCGCCCTGACGAGTCCAGGTGGCGCGCAGGCCGGGCAGCGGCTTGCCGAGTTCCATCAACGTCCGGTTGGTACTGGCCCAGACCATCGACTGGCACTGGCCGTTTTCCCCCGGCATGATCCCGAATTCCGCATAGGAGGTTTCCTGGATGCCGTCATTATTCGGCCGGACCATTTCCGCCGGATCGACGCTGAAGCCCAACTGCAGCGAATCGCCCTGCCACAGCGAGTCGGCCGACGCGGGCGGAACCAGCCAGCGGTCGTGACAAGTGAGCAGCAATTCCAGTCCCTGCGCCGTCCAGCCGAGATGCAACTGACCTTCCGGACGGTCGAACTCGCCCAGTACGCTGTGTTGGCTGTAGGTGCCGTCGGCCAGCGAGAACGTCGAGACGGACGGCCAGGCGGAAGCCGCCGTATCCGCCGTCACTTTCGCCACCGGGAACTGATTCAGCACCGGCAGCGGCACCGACCAGGAACAGTTGCCCAGCGTCAACGCCGCCGTATAGGCATGCGGACGACCGAAAGCCAGCTTCGGCAGCGCCACCGTCACCGGATGGTTCACGGAGCCCGAGGCCGAGGTCAAAACCTGTTTGTCTTCCTTGATCTGAACGGACAGCGTTCCCGTCCGACCGGCCCCGGCCGGCAGGAAACTCAACTCCTGCCCGCCGCCGGACTGCCGCCGAACGGCAATCTGCTGGAGTTCAACCGGCGGCAATACCTGAAAGTCGCGCCGCCAGATGCTGCGGCTTTCGCCGTTGGACACCAGATGGAAGAACAGCGTGGCATCGCCCGGCGCGGCATCGCCCGGCACCGTGAGTTTGACCTGACGCCGGTCGCCCTGACCGGAAACGGCGGTCTGCCAGCCGTCGGGCGTTTCCACCCGGAGCGCGGCGCCCGGGGCGGCCAGCAGCGCGCCGTGCAGCGCCACCGTCATGGCTTCTCCGGGTTGTGCCCGCAGCGAGTCCGGAGTGAATTCGATTTTACGGCCAAGCAGCCGGGCCAGATCGCCCGCATCGGTACCGGCCAGATAAATCGGCGCGGCATCGACCGTCACCGCGACCAGCCCCCGATTGATCGGGAGCACCGAGGTTTCTCCGCAGACGTCGGTTACCGTCACCTGTTTGCCGCCGAACGGAATTTTCAACGGCTGGGGGCGGCCGGACAGCGAATACGCGGCCAGCAACGGCCGTCCCTGCCGGGCAAACAGCAGAACCCGGACGCCGCGGCCGAATTCCAGTTCGCCTTTATATTCGGCCCGATAGAGCAGACGGGACGCCGCGGCCCAGGCGGCAAACGCCGGTTTGGGCTCCCGGATCAGGGACTTTTTGGGATAGCCGCGGAGAATACCGTAGTCCAGTTCCCGCCGGCTGGTGGCATCGTTCCACAGGCCGATGTGCCAGACGCACGCCTGTAAGGTGGGGACCTGGTAGTTGAGCAGCATCACCCGGGCCAGATACGCGGCCTGTTCCAGTTCGGTGACTTCGCCGCCGGGCTGGGTGGAATAGCCGATTTCGCTGATGTACAGCGGAATATTCTTGCCGGTGATGGCGTTGAGATCGCGGGCCAGCCGGTTGAGCGTTTCGATATAACCGGCGCTGTCCGGCGCGGCGGCATTGGGAATATAGGGATGCAGCATGACGCCGTCAACCAGCCGTTCCATGCCGAAGTTCCGGTAGTAGCCGACGATCTGTCCATACTGGTTGAGGCTCATGGGATTGATGCAGATGCCGGCCAGCCGCGCGCCCGGAGTCAACTGGCGCACCAGCCGACTGGTTTCCGTGATGATGGTCACTACGTCCTGCATCTGACCATGGAAATTTTCACCGACCATCCATTCGTTCTGGGTTTCCCAGACGTCCGCGAGGCCCCGATTGCTGATCAGTTCCTTGGTGACTTTTTCCCGGATTTCCGGCCAGTCCGCCGCCGGGACCGGCACCATCCGCTTAAAGGGGTTGAGAATGTTCAGACAGCGAATGACTTTGATCGGACTGCGCTGCCGTATTTTTTCCGGCGACGGCGGTTCGGCCTTCGCATCTTTTTTCTGGAAAATGGTGAAAAACAGTTGCCGCGTCCACTTGGCGCCGCCGTAGCGCAGCAGATCCGGAGGAAGGCCCCAGACGCCGAACGCAGGGCCCGGCGTAGCATAATAGTCGGACGGCAGCGGGGTGGTAATCATCAGCGAAGTACTGCGTGACGCCACGGTTTTGCCGTTCTGTTCCAGTTCGGCCGTCAGATCGTAGTACCCCGTACCGGACAGCGAGCCGGACAGTCCGGCGGTCGCCGGACCTTGCCGGGTCAGAACTTTCCGGCCTCGGGCATTGACTGCCGTCACCCGGAGCGTGGCGCCCGGCGACGGCGCTTTCACCGTCACCTTGAACGTCACCGGATGTTCATAGAGCTGAACCGGATTCGGCAGTTCGATCGTCAACGGCGACGGCGACGCCGGTACCGAAGCTGCGGCGGTGGTTTTCTTTACGGACGACGCCGGTTTTTTCTCGGCGGTCGCCGATTGCTTTTCGGCCGGCGCCGGTTTCTTTTCCGGCGAGTACGGGATAACCGCCTCCGTCTGAGTTCCGGTGGCGGTAAAAACCAGATGGTCGAGCCAGACTTTGCCGGGCTGACTGCCGCTGACGGAGTTGAGGTAGAATCCGACTTTCTGCACCGCTTTCCCCTGGCCCTTCACCGGTAACGGCCCAAAGGCAAACTCCACCCGTTTCCACGCAGCGGTCGGCGTCACATTGAACTCTGCGGCCTTGTGGCCGGGTGGCAGCCAGAACACGATCGGCTTGCGGTCGCCCTGTAACATCAGCCGGACCTGAAGTTCGGTCCCCGGATCGCCTTTCACATCCAGCGCCAGATGGTAGGTCATGCCCGGCCGGTTCGGAATGAACTGGACGGTGCTGACGGTTTTCTGCGCCGGCAGGTCCAGGCATAGCGACTGCAATCCGTGCGACGAGGTTTCGGTATCGAGCCGGGCCAGGGCCGGAGCACTGACCCAGAAACCGTTCGTACCCTGTTCAAACGAAGGATTCTGCACCGTTACGGCGGGCGTCTCGCACCACGCCGTGGCGCCCAACGCCATCAGCAATGTTCCAACCATCCATTGACGCATTTTTTAAAGTCCTGTTATGGGGTCTGATTACGGGAAAGAAATAGCGACATCGGAACCCGGCAGATAGAAGTTCTGAACGGTCGGGTAAAAATCGTGGAGTGTTGCTCGGTCGGCCGCCCGGACGCTGCCGTCCAGATAGGCCACATTGGCGCGGACCTGATGCCGTAACTGCATATAGAACTGGGAACCGCTGTGCCATTTGATGGTATAGAGTTGCTGCGGCGCGCTCAGCCAGCCGCCTTGCCCGTAACTGTCGGCAAAGAACCAGATGTTGCTGGGGCTGGTGGCGGTATACAGCCGGGTATTGTTGATCTGAGTTGCCTTGACGGTCTTGGTCCGGTCCATATCGGCGTTAACGCCATAGGTATAAACGGCGTTACTGTTATTGGTAAACGACTTGCGTTTGGGGTCGGCCGGGCAGAGATAAATGTCCGAAAGCGGCAGATATTTCTGGTCGATCATCAGGTTGGCCCAGTAATAGGTGTTTTTGGGTGCGGGCAGACAGAACCAGCCATGGTAGTCGTCGGCATAGAATTTGGATGCCAGGTTGATCTGTTTCAGGTTGCCGGTGCATTTGATGGCTTTGGCCCGGTTGCGAGCCATATTCAAGCTCGGCAACAACAGTGACGCCAGAATGGCAATGATGGCAATAACGACTAGGAGCTCGATCAATGTGAACCGGTTTTTTTTCATCATAACAGCCCTCGCTTTGGTGGTTATTTTACCGACTCGCGGATAATCAATTTTACCGGGGTGCGCACTTGCGGCGCCGTTTGACCCGTTTTTTTGCGCTCGAGTTCACTCAAAACCACGACCGCCGCCTGATGCCCGATTTCCTCGGGAAATTGCGATACCGTGGTCAACTGCGGCCGCATCAGGGCGGCCAGCGGCAGATCGCCGAACCCGACCAGCGACAATTGCTCGGGAATTCGGAGTCCGAGGTCATACGCGACCGCTTGCGCCTCGAACGCACAATAGTCATTGAAACAGACCAGTCCTTCCGGACGGTCGGGACGGTCCAATAACTGCCGGATGCGGGCATAATTGCGGTCGAAGCAGTTTTTCAGGTCCAGACACGAATTGGCGCGAACCGGCACTCCGTGCCGGGCCATGACATTCAAAAAACCGGCATAACGTTCCTGGCCCGAACTGGTGGTACTGCAATAGATGCAACCGAGATTGGTCAGGCCGCGTTCGATCATGTGTTCGGTGGCGATTTCCGCGCCCTGCTGGTGTTCGCTGCCGACAAACGCGAATTCATTGCCCGGCCACGTCTGGTCGATCACGACCACCGGATTATGAAAACTGCGCAGTTCTTCGAGATAATACGGCGACGGCAACTGCACCATCGGGAACAACAGCAAGCCATCCACCCGCCGCCGGGAAAACCGCGACAGCACATCGGCGCCTTGCTTGACGATCAAATCCCAGCAGATTACCATCGTGTCATATTCCTGTCCGTACAGGGTGTCGAGCACCGCGGTCATAATCCGTCCGGCAAAACCGTCGGTAAAATTGTTGTAGGCAACGCCGATGGTCCGGCTGCGGCCGGTCTGAATGCTTTCCACAATGGCATTGGGCTGATAGTGGTACTGCCGGGCCACCGTCTGAATGCGTTCCCGCGTGGCGGCCCGGATTTCCGGCCGTTGTTTCAGCGCTTTCGAGACGGTCGACTCGGAAACATCACAGATCCGCGCAATGTCTTTCAGGGAAATCATGCCATCGTACTCCTTACTGCCACTATTGCGATTATAATGGACAGCACCAAAAAATTCAAGTACTTGAAATAACAATTCTGTAAAAATATTTTATCGTTTTTAAACAATTCTGTCACAAATGGCGTTGAGCGGAAATCGGGAATGGAAGGGGCAAGGTTAAGTTCAAAAAAAAATTTTACCGGAAAAAATATATTTTTCCGCCGTCGCTTTTTTGCACGGCGCGGAAATATAGTCGCCATTGATAATTTCAAGCCCTTTCAAAAGCGGAAGACCACGGCTTAGATCCGGAAGAAAAGGTTCTCGAAAAGGGTCCGCAGTTTTTCCGCCATGATGCCGTGATTGAGCTTTTCCGCCATCACGGAGAGATTGTGTTTGACCATGGTATTGCGGTAGGGAATGTCGGTCAACAGCCGCCAGACCTCGTCCACCAGCGCGTCGGTAATCTCCCAGTGGTCGGTAACCGGCAGTTGGAAACCCAGCGGTTCAATTTCCTCCCGATAGACCGGATAACGGTTGACCGCCACCGGCAAACCGGCGCCGATCATTTCCAGCAGATTGTTGCCGAACCCTTCAATCTCGCTGAAAAACGTGCCGATGCCGCCCCGGGCGGCAATCAGACCGGGCACTTCGTCGAAACTGTAAAACTTGCGGTCGACGATCACGTCGCGGTAAGCCAGTACCCGATGTTCGGCAAAACAGAGATAGACCTCGGCCTGCTCCGGCGGCTGCGCGGCGCGTTTCTGCTGGTGATAGCGGCGGAGAAAGCTCTTATAGTCGCTTTGCTCGTCGCCGGACGGCCCGGATACGATCAGCGCGATCGGACGGGCCGGCGTCGATTTTTCCGCCAGTCGAAACGCCAGGTCGATCGCGGCTTCAATCCGCTTGCGCGGCACCACCCGGGTATGCTGAAGCAGCAGAATGGCGTTTTTGCTGGTCTGCTTCCGTTGTTTCAGTTGTTTTTCGAGACCGATATCATGGAAAAACAGATGATTATACGGGTCGATCGGCGGAAAAACCGGCTGGCCGTGGTCCCAATCCCGTTCCCGCCAGTTCCATTCAATGTCCCGGGTATTGGGAATGACGGCGGTATAATGAGTAAAAAAGTCCGGCTTGGGCAGCGGAAAGGTCTGATAATATTTTTGCGCAATGGACTGTTGTTCCCGATTGATAAAGACAATCCCGTCGATTTCCGTGCCCGGCAGGTATTTCAGATATTCGCAGATCAGGGAATTGGGGTTGGCAAACGCCGGACGCTCGAAATAAGAATCATGCCACCAGGCCAATACCTTCGGCCATGCCAGTCCGCCGGCGCGGCGACGCTCGAGATAGCGTCCCAACCCGACCGCGGTAATAAAGTTGTAGGGATGGGAAATATTATGGGCGATCAGGATGTCGATGTGGTTGGTCTGGATGAATTGCTCGATCCGGCGGGCGGCATATTCCGCGCATTTCTCGATCAACGCGCCCAGATGGTGCGGCGGTTTGATCGAAAAATATTTGACGATCTCCCGGTTGACCTCGTTTTTGTGCCAGAAGATCTCATCCGTTTCGGCATTGAAACGCGGCGAAGAATGGGCGGCCAGAAAAAAAATATTCCCCAGCGGAATATTCAGGTTTTTCACCATCGCCTCGACCGATTGGTCGATGACAATCGAGACTCCGTCGTTTTTTCCGACCAGCGAATGCAACATGCCGATATTCAGATGAGAAAGATTCATAGGCCGCAGAGCTCCTTGAGTTGTGACAGTTCGGTAAGCTGGTAATCAACTTCGGTTGCCACCGCCGCCGGGTCCTCGCCATAAAGCCGTAACGAACGGGCATCGCCGGCGAAAAGGACGGTGGCCATTCCCGCGGCTTTGGCCGGTCGCAAATCTTTCTGCAAGTCGTTGCCGACCAACAGCGCCTCGGCCGGCGCAATGCCGTACTGCCCAAGATTTTCCACCATCTCCTGAAACAGCTCCGGTTCCGGCTTGGAACGACGCTCCCGATAAGAAAAGAAATTCAACAACGGATTGAACCATTCCCGCAGCAACGACAACCCATCCCATTTGCCGGACAAAAAATAACGGCAGATGATCGGCGTATAGAATTGCGCATTGGAGATAATTCCCAATTGGCATCCGGCCCGTTGCAGTTCCGGAATCAGGTCCCGCATCCCCGGCATCGGCGCCACCGGATTCGTACAGATTTCAAAGACCAGCGCCGCCCGTTTGAGCTCCTCGGGCGACGGCATTGCGGGCACTGCGCCTTCCGCAACCCATTGGCGCCAAAGCGTTGTCCAAACCTCGAGAATGTCGACTTCCGGGTAGCGGCTCTCCGATTGCTGTAAAAGTTTTTCCCGGGCGGTGACGACTTCCCGACGATAACGTGCCGGCAGTTCCGCAAAAAACCCCGGCTCGGACGGAAACGGCAACTCGAATTCCCGTGCCGCCGCCGGCAGTTCGTCAACCGGCAGTTTGACCTTATCGATATCGCCGGACGCGGAAATCAGCAGCGTCCCGTAGAGATCGAACAGTACCGCGCGAGGACGGGGGTCGGCGCGGTGCAGCCGCAGCGCCAGTCCGGTCGGCAACGGCTTAAAGTCTCGGTATCGATCCAGCAAATCTTTGATAGACGGCATTTAACTTTCTCCCATATTCGGCCAATGACAACGGACCGTTTACCACGTTGAAATTTTGCGTTAGTTCGGCCGGATCGGGCGGGGCGGAAAACGTCCGCAACACCGGATTGGCCGCCAGCAGCTCCGCTGCCGTGTCCGCCGAATCCAGAACGGCGGCAATGCGGCGGCACTGTTCCGGCGGCGGCAAGGTGCTGAAATCATCCGTCGCACCGGGAATGTTCAAGCGGTCGTACACCCGGCGGAACACCATGCCGAGAGCGGTAAAATCGGCGCTCGGCGCCGCCAGCCGCCGTCCCGCGACCGGTTTGCCGTACTGCCAGGGCTCGACAAACGTCATGCCGAACCCTTCGCGCCGGCTGGTCGTCAAACACAGATCGGCCGCCGCCATCAAATCCGGCAGCGAATAATGCTCGCCGACTTCGAAGTGAACCGGAAGTTTCCGCTCGGCGGCAAAGCGCTTCCAGTCGTTGTATTCCGGCCGGTCTATGGGATTGTTCGGCGGCAACGTAATCGCGCCGACCGCCGTATGGCGGAACAAAGCCAGCAGCAGCAGAAATTCGCCGATGTTCTTGCGGGGAATCGCCCGGACCGGATAAAGCCAGAATCGCCGGTCCTCGGCCACGTTCAGTTCCCGGCGGACCGCCGCGCCGGCCGCCGCATCCGCCGGGGTTATTTCCGGGACCGGATTCGGCAAATAATCGATCCGGTCCGCCGCAATACCGGCGGCTTCCAGCCGGGTGCCGTCCTGCCGGGTAATGACGGCAAAACGGCAATGGGGAAAGTCCGGATACATGACCTCCCGCAAAATGCGGTCGTCGCTCGCGCCGCCCCGAAGAGTTTGGATCGTCCGGCGGAGAAAGTCGAGGTTGTCGGGACGGTCTTCGGCAAAATCGTGAATGTGATAGAGGATCGCCCGGCCGCCGCCGGCGGCTTCATACAGCGCCAAGGTCAACGCCGGATTTTTTCCCAGGGTCGGATTGTGAGCGTGTACCACGGCATCCGGCGGCAACGAGGCCAGAAAAGTGCGGATAGCGGTATAAGCCGCTGCGGGGTCGGCCGTCAGATAGTCCAGCGCCGGAATCGTCAGCAGTTCGACGCCGGGAAAGGTCCGGCCGGCGGCATTGCCCGCCGCCACCGTCACCGGTAAGTCCGGGCTGGTTTGACGCAATGCCGCCAGCTGGGCGTCCACAATTCCGGTCACCCCGCCACGCAGCAAGTGATAATGAAGGACGACCAATCTCATCTTCAACCCCGTTCGGTCAGGAATGGAATTTCTTTCGATAATCTTCGATCGTCATGATCGGCGGCCGTTCGTGTTCCTGAATCTCGCTTTCGACGATTTTCAGTTCTTCGTCTTTCAGCTGCATCTGACGTAGAATAAACGAGTCCAGTTTGACGTGATCGACGCCGTGATAGCACCGCAGCCGGTCCCAGAACGTCTGCAGGATGCCGAATGCCATCCGCCCGAGCGCGGCCACACTCTGATTCCGATGCACCCGCAAATCCAGATTGGTCTGCGCCATGGCGTTCAGGCCCCATTTCTGAAAGATATCGATCAGCATTCCGGTTTCCACGCCGTACCCGATCGGGAACGGGATTTGTTCGAATACTTCGCGATAGCCGGCATATTCTCCGGAGAGCGGTTGTACGATGCCGATAAGTTCCGGGAAGAATTGCGAGAACAGCGGACGGATCAGAATTTCCGTCACCCGGCCGCCGCCGGCCGGAATCACCCCGTCCGGAGTCTGGAACGGCCGGTTGTAAAAAGCCTTGACGAACTTGATCTCCTCCTGCTCCAGCAAAGGCCCGATCAGACCATAGACGAAACGATGGTGGATATTGGAAATATCGGCATCCACATACACGATAATATCCCCGTTGAGCAGATAGAGCGCTTTCCAGAGATTTTCGCCCTTGCCTTTGTAATCGCCGGTGGCGGACAGACAATCGGCGGCGGCAAACGTGATCGCGCCGAATTTTTCCGCGATAATGCGGGTCTTGTCGGTCGAGCCGGAATCCACCACCGCAATTTCGTCCACCAGCGGATAGCGGTCCATCAGTTCGGATTTCATGACCACAATCGATTTGCCGATGGTTTTTTCTTCGTTCAGCGTGGGAAAGCAAAGGCTGATTTTCAACCGGCGTTGCTGCTTCAATTCCACCAGTCGTTTCAGATCGCTGAATTGACGGTGGTGGAATGTCCGTTCCTTGACCCAGCGTGCGATAATTTCGTTCATGGCCGGAAAGCTCCATTCTTGTCGATCGCCTGAAGTATCGTAACCAATTGCAGCAAGCCCAGCCCAAGCGGGGCGATGTCGATATGACTGTGGGAATTGGGGCCGCCGCTGCCGGTGGTGAGCCCCAGATTGACGGAAGGAATTCCCTCCGCCAGCGTTACCGCCATTTGCGAGTTGGTGTATTCCACTTTCGGTTCGATGCCCAAACGTTGCAGCGTATCCACGGCAATCTTGACCAGCGGATGGCCGCTGGAAAGCGAAGCGACGGTATGCCGCCCGAAAAATTCCGGCGTCACTCTGACATTGTGCCGGGCGCCGACGTCGATGCAAATGTTCCGGATCTCGTCGATCAGCCGATCCATCACGCCGTTGTCTTCGCTGAGGGCTTCCAGTTTCAGTTCGGCTTCCTGGCTGATGGTACTGTAGCGCTCGCCGCCGGAAATCATGCCGATATTGAGCAGCGTCCGGGGTTTGCGCGGCAGCGGAATCCGGTACAGATTGTCCATCAGTTCGTTCAGCGTCAGCACCGCGCTGCCGCCGGCCATCCGAATCACGTTGCCGACGCGCTCCGAATCCAGCAACGCGCATTTGATGTCGCAGCGAATCCGGCTCAGCGTAAAATAATTGATATTGCCGAGCGTCAACCCGTTGATGTTGACGGCGGCATCGATTTTGGCCGGCGGAAAACCGCGGACAAACGTTCGGATGCCTTCATAGTCGCCGCGGTGATGGAACCGGGCCGCCGCCACCATAATCAGATTGTAGTTCAACTTGATATCCAGCCGATTCAAAATTTCCGGCAGGGTCAACAGCACGGCCACGGAAAGGTTGTCGTCGGCCACTCCCGCTCCGAAAACCTGGTCTTCCGTGATGGAAATGGCCGGGTTGGTATCGGCGTCGAATGCGTTGTCGAGATGGGTGGTGAGAAGAACGTTCCGGGTGGAATTCTCGTTACGCAGAATCCCGATGGCATTGTGCAGCAGATCGGTCTGGGGATCTACTCCCGCCGCTTCGCTGAAGCGTTCCATCATGAATTCGGCCCGGGCTTTTTCGTCGAAAGTCGGCGCGGCGGCTTCGGCCAGCAAAGCCAGATTGCCCAACAGTAATTCCCGACACCCTCTGATAATTTCCAGTTGCCGGCCGGTTTCGCCGTCAAAACTGGGACAATAAGAATTGAAATCTTGCATGGCTGCCCCCGTCATGTTGTCTGTTTCCGAATGACCCGGCAACGAAAAACTGCTGTTCCATGCCGCAAAATCGATGATATGGCAATCTAACCATGATTTTCCGCGATGTCAAAAATAAAAAATCGTTTTCTCCGAAAAAAAATCGGACGTCATTCCTATCTCATTGATTATTAACATCATCTTAATATATCCACGCCGATAAAATCATGGTCCGGAAAATTCCCGGCGATGCCGAAAGATCAAAGATTCATGCCGTTTTCCGCTTGTCATCCCGGCCGCCCCCCGACATATTATTCCCGGCGTATCCATCAAAACAGGATCGGCAAAGAATGACGGATCATATTTCGACGGCTCCGGCCGAACAAAATCATAAATTCGGAACCTTCGGGGGCGTCTTTGTGCCGTCGCTGCTGACGATTTTCGGTCTGATCATGTTTATGCGGACCAATTACGTAATCGGCCGGATGGGCATCGCCGTAACCTTGATTATTCTGGGGCTGGCCGTGAGCATTACGCTGGCGACCGGACTCTCGATCGCCGTCATTTCCACCAATGCCCCGGTCAAAAGCGGCGGCGCGTATTATCTGATTTCCCGGACGCTGGGACCGGCTTTCGGCTGTTCGATCGGGTTGGCCTTTTATCTGGCCCAGACGTTGTCGATCCCGTTTTATATTCTGGGTTTTGCGGAAGCGGTGGCCACCAATTTCCCGCTTTTCCAGCCATGGTTTCTCGGCTTGAACCTTGTCCCGGTCATCCTGCTGTTCGGGCTGGCTTGGAAAGGTGCCGACTGGGCCATTAAAACGCAGTATGTCATTCTGGTGATTCTGACGCTTTCGATCGTCGTTTTTCTGGGCGGGGCGCTGGCGGCGCCGTTTACAATGGCCGGATTCCACGCCAATTGGAGTCCCGGCCTGCCGGTCAAGAGCAATTTCTTTTATTATTTCGCGCTGTTTTTCCCGGCGGTAACCGGGATTATGGCCGGAGTGAACATGTCGGGCGACCTCCGCCATCCGCAGATCGCCATTCCGCGCGGAACCTTGTGGGCCATCGCCGTCAGTACGGCCGTTTATGCCTTGGAAATCGTGCTCTGCGGCGGCGCGTTTCAGCGCGAAGATATGGTGGCCCACCCCTACGAAACATTGGTACAACATGCGTTGTTCGGCGGCGGCTTCATGGTGTTCGCCGGGGTGATCGCGGCCACGTTGTCCAGTGCGCTGGGGTCGTTGCTGGGCGCGCCCCGGATTTTACAGGCGCTGGCCGGAGACCAGATCATCCGTCCGCTCAATTGGCTGGCGGCGGGAGCCGGACGCGCCAACGAACCGCGCCGGGCGCTGCTGTTGACGTTTCTGGTGGCGGCGGCAGTCCTGTTCTGGGGCGGGCGGACCGGCATGCCGGGCGACACCGGCGGCAGCGCCCTGAATATGGTGGCGGAAGTCGTAACCATGTTTTTCCTCTACACCTATGCGATGGTCAACCTGGCGGCGTTTGTCGAATCGTTCGGTGCGAATCCGTCGTTTCGGCCCCGCTTCCGGTTTTTCCACTGGTCGGCCTCGTTGTACGGCGCCGTCGCCTGCGTGGCGGCCTCGCTGATGATTAATGCGGCGGTTTCGCTGGCGGCGCTGTTGCTGATGATAATTTTGTTTCTGGCCGTCCGCCGGGAGAATATGGCCATGACGTTCGGCGATGCCCGCCGCGGATTTGTCTATGCTCAATTGCGGGACAACTTACTGCGGCTGGTTCAGTTGCCGATCCATGCCAAAAACTGGCGGCCGACGATTGTCGTCCTTTCCGGCGCGCCCCAGCGGCAACCGGATCTGGTGGAATATGCCGGGCTGTTCGGCGACCGTCGCGGGATTCTGTCATTGTTCCAGATTGTCGAATATCAGGGCTCCGACTTCCGCGGCGCCAGGGAAAAAGCCGCTCGGGAACTGCGGGAGATCGTAACCCGTCAGAATTGGAAACTGTTTGCCGAAGCGGTGGTGGCGGAGGATTTCGATCCGGCGTTGCGCGTCGCGTTGCAGGCCCACGCGCTGGGACCGCTCAAACCGAACATCGCCATGCTGGGCTGGCCGCATCACCCGGAACGGATTGCGCCGTTTTTCTCGCACTTGCGGACTCTTTCCGACCTGAAAATGAGTTGTCTGTTGCTGGTCAATCCCCGGCATCGCCTGTTCGAGCACCGCCATACCGGCACCATCGACATCTGGTGGCGGGGTCAGACCAACGGCTCGCTGATGTTGATTCTGGCCTATCTGCTGTCGCTGAATTCCCATTGGACGCGGACGCGCATTCGGCTGCTCCGTTATGCGGCCGCCAGCCAGCCGGAACAGAAACAAACCGAGATGATCCGAATGCTGGACGCGGCGCGCATTGATGCCGAGGTGAAAATTATTGCCGACGCGCCCGATTTCGAAACGGCGTTCCGTCTTCACTCGATGACCGCCGCCTTGATTTTCATCGGCTTCCGCCTCCCCGACCGCAACGGCGAATTGCCGTTTTATGAAGAAATCACCCGGCGGCTGGACGGCCTTCCGCCGACTTTTCTGGTCCTTTCCAGCGGCGATGCCGACCTGCTGGCCTGACTTTCAAACTTTTTAATCTCTTTCGGCTTAAACGCCAAAATCTTCTAAACATAGATGTTGCCGATTAAGCTCAAAACAGGGTGACATAGGGGACAATAAAATAAGCAGGACCGCTTATCGGCTTGCGGTGCAAGCTGACAAAGAAAATAAACGGGTTGTATAGTTAAAGTCGAAGGACCGATTTTAAACTTGCAAACAGGTCTTGAAACAGATATTTTTTAAGTGTCTTTCACAACGGAGCAGCAGAGATGAAAAAACGGATGTGGTTCGGGTTAGCGGTAACGGTGGTACTTTCGCTTACCTGCGGAATTGTGGCCGGGATTTAGTTCTAACGACGACTTCGGCAATCCGAAAAAAACGTTTCAGACAACCCAATCATGGAATCAAATAAGTTCCGGAATGGCCGCTGTCTCCAAAATCCATTTTAAGCGGCTGCCTTAAACATAGGAAATATTACCAGATGTGATATGGTATTTATGTTTATAAAAACAACAAGGGTATAATGATGAGAGCATCGAAAACACGCCCCTGGGTATCGACCATCAAACATATTCCAAGCATATATTTAAAGAAAACATGGATTGGAGCAATCATTTTTTTATTTCTTGGGGGAATAACACTTTTTGTGTTGGATAAAAATTCCCCTAAAACCTGGGAAATGATTGTTCCATGTAAATATGACGATGCGAAGCCATTTTATAATGGTGTTGCCATGGTCTGTCTTAATGGAAAGTATGGAGGAATCGATGAAACGGGAAAAGTCGTTATTCCGTTTTTATTTCAGGATTCGGCAAGATTTTATGATGGCTTAGTCAAAGTTAAGCAGAACGACAAGTGGGGATTCATTGACATTACCGGAAAAACGATTATTCCATGTCAATACAAAGGTCTCAGTGATTGTTTTGTTGATGGTCTCTGTCTCGTCAAAGAGGACGATAAAACGGGATATATTGATCGTTCCGGCAAGTTCGTTATTCAACTGGCCGCAATTAATCGACATGCGTTTGATGAAAATGGTCTGGCGTCGTTCGAGGGAAACGGTAAAACTGGGTATATTGATAAAACTGGAAAGATTGTCATTCCGGCGAAATGGAGTAAATACTTTTTCTTTTCTGAGGGGATGGCCGCAGTTGAGCGTGAAGATTGTAAAGACTCTAAGTGTCAAGTCGGTTTTATTGATCCCGCCGGAAAGCTGGTTATTCCTTGCCGGTATGATGATTCTTTGTATTATAAAAACGGGTTATGTTCCGTATGTGAAAATAGAAAATGGGGTGTGATTGATAAGCAAGGCCGGACTGTAATCCCTTTTCACTATGATTTTATCGGTACGTTCGTTGATGGGTTAGCCAGAGTAATGCAGAATGGAAAATATGGTTATATGGACAAATCAGGTAAAATTATCGTTGATTTTCAATATGACTATGCTTGCGATTTTGATAATGATTTTGCCTCGGTATCTATCAATAAACAATGGGGATTCATTGATCGTTCCGGCAAGCTTGTTATTCCGTGTAAAATTGAAAGAGAAAGTTTCTTTGCAGATGGAATTGCTTTTTTTACCAAGAATCAGCAGAAATATGGATTTATCGATGAGACTGGCAATGTTTTGGTTCCTGCTATTTTTGATAATATCAATACCCCCAGCAATGGAACGGTTGCCGTAGCGAAGAATGGTAAATGGGGATATATCAGAGTACACAAAAAAAGCGGGCATAGATGATCTTGTCCGGAAGATGAATTACCTCAGCATGGCATAGCTGGTGCGAAATCCGGCGAAGCCCAATATTTGCTAATTCAGAGAAAGATTTCTGAATGGAAAAAGCAACGATAATCAAAACTCTTTTTTAGTTCTATTGCTATCAGAAGTAATGTCCGCTTGAAATCGTTCATTCATTGCCTTTCTGCGCAAGTTTATCGCAGAATTAGGATTATCCATTGCCTTTTCGAACAGCGCCACGATTTCCTCCGCGGCGTGATCGATTTTTTCGGCATACTTGTCGATCAGGCCCATGGCTTGGTCAACGGCATTGAAAACGTCCAGATTAAACTGAATATACTCTTTTATGCCGATCGGCGCCCAAGTCAGGACTCCGCTGCATAAATTAATCAGCGCCCCCATTTGTTTTTTGGCCGCAATCAATTCCTTCCTGGATTCCGCGTTCTCGGACAACGGGTCCAGATATTCCGAAGGCGATGTTTGCGGTGTCTTGGTTTTTAATTTGCTCTGCACTAGCCGATAAACGCTCCAGATTCTATTGACCGCATTGCATTGCTTCCACACTTTTTTCATCAGATTGACGCAATCGTCGAACTTATCGTAAAACTTCAGGAACATATCTTTCTTTTCGAAAATCTTCTGAATTTCTCCAGGTGACAATGCTCCTCTGATTTGACAGTATTTAATTTGAACGAATTTCTCCGCAAATACCTTTTGCGCTTCCTCCATCGTTTTGGTTTTTACGATGTAAGCTACCTCATCCAGAACTTTTTTTGTCAGGTTTTCCCATTCGCAAACTTCCCCGAACTTTTCCATTTTATCAAAGATGTTGCCACCTTTTTCAAGTATACCTTCCTCGAACATAGCATTGATATAATTAAGAATTTCGGACGTTTTGGCTTGGTATTTGCTTCGGTCTGCCTCCTTCATATTTTCATAATAGTCATGATTTTGCGAACCGAGAATCTTCTTGGTTCGATATTTCAGCCCGGTATTTTTTACCCCCGTCCACTGGTCGTCATATTCCATAGGATCCGCCATGATCAGTCATCTCCGTTGAATCTCCGGCATCGGCGGTCACATGACCGCCGATGCCGGAAGCAGTTATAATTGTACCTTGAACGAAATAAAACCGAAGGTTTTAATGCGACCGTTGTCAGCGCGATTCGTACTGATATCGGCGCTGATTACGCTGATCCGCCGGGCGGTAATGGTGCTGCCATCGGCTACGGTTATGTTTATTCCATAGACCGGGAACTTCGCGGCCAACGCGGAAGTTCTTTCCATCACGGTATCCCGGTTGACGCTACGGCACTCGAATTGTGCCAGTACGGCAGGAATCGCTTCGTCCGAACTCATATCCAGATGGTTGAGTCTGACGGCGCAGCCGTCCTTGCCGGGCAGGACCGCGCCGCGGAAAATGTCCTGATCAACCGTCAGGCCCAGCAACCCGGCGAAATATTGGGTCAGCGCCCGCTCGATGTTGACAATATTAGCGCCGGACGAGGCAGCGGTTTTGACCGGTGCGGCAGCCGCCGGCGGCGTTTCGCTGTTGGTTGCCAGATAAAAAGTCCGAAGATTTTCCCGGCTGTTTCTGACATTTTCCCGATAGGCCCGGCAGGCGGCGAGATTATCTTCGAAAGAGGCTTTCTTTTTCGAACCGTTGGCAGAAGTAGTACTCATCGTTTCAATCCTTATTTCAGGTTGCGGGTTGAGTTTCAAAGATCGACTTTGGCGACCAGGACGCCGCTGCTGTCGGCCAATGCCGAAAATTTAAGCGTGACGGTGTGCGCGGCGGTACTCAGAAGGTGGTAGTCGGAATCCCGCTCCAAAAGCGCGTTCGGGAACCGGTATCCGACGTTGTCGGTGCTGCTGACCGGAGTGAGCAGCAGTTCGCCGCCCAGCGACATCAAATCGGCGCCCAGCGTCAGCGAGGTGATCCGGCCGTCGTCCAGCAGGAGCGCGAGATTGGTATCGACCTCTAGCATGGTCATGGTAATGGTGATTTTCTGTCCGGTTACCACGCGTTTGACCGGCTGGCCGTAAGACTGATCGCAGGAAATGTCCACGGTCCGGTCTTCGATGGCAATGAGAATGCCGTCGCGAGTGGCGCCGAGCAGTTTGCCCTGATAGGCAACGGCGCAAGGCCCGATTTTAAAATTGCTGCTGTCGAAAGTAGACATCAAGAAATCCTTTCGTTTTTTACGGAGCCGCAGAATTACGGCTCTGTACAAAAGGAAAACTTGTCAACATTTGAGGCGAAAACGCACACTTGATGGCAACGAGGAAAGACACGGAGTACTTTTGAAACAGCACCCCATTTCTTGACGGGAGTCTCACATCTTGGGCAGCGGGGAAGACACGGGGCGCTTTTGAAACAGCGCCCCATTTCTTCCCCGCACCCCAACTTTGACCCCGCAAAACTTTTATTCTATTTATCTCTTTGCCTTGCAAAGAGATAAATATATTAAAAAGTTTGAAAGACAGGAAAAGGGGTCCGGGGAGAAACCTTGAAAAATTTTCACAGCCATCCTATAATTTGAAAAAATTCGTATTTTTACCCAAATTTTGAACTTAATGCTTATGGAGTATGACAACCCCTGTTTTGTCAGACATGATCAGGGTAAGAGGTGATGATAAAATGAGGCGCGAATTGAATTCAAGCTGAGGAAGTGGGGTGCAGGGGGAAACCCGAAGCTGTTCGGGTGTCCTCCGCGAACATAGCTATGTTCAGCGGGGTCCAGGGGCAGCTGCCCCTGGGTACTTGCCACCGGCGGCTCGCCGGGCCGGGTCCAGCGCGGAATCGCTGGTCGCCGTCAGGCGAAACCGAACTGGATATGGGGACGTTGCACTTCGCGCTATTTCCTTTTTTCTGTGGGATGGCTGTGAAAAATTTTCAAATTTTTCGGGGTTTCTCCCCGACGATCAAGGTTACTTTGCGCGGTCGCGCTGGCCGTAGTACGCGCCGGGACCGTGCTTGCGCAGAAAATGCTTGTCCAGCAGATGCGGATCGAATTTCACGTTCGGATTAAGCGTCAGCGTGGCCAGCGCCATTTTCGCCGTTTCTTCCAGAATCTGAGCGATTTCAACGGACGCCGCCGCGGTTTTTCCCCAGGTGAACGGACCATGGCCGGACACCAGCACCGCCGGAATATCCAACACCCGGTCCGGGGCATGATGCCACAATTCGGCAATTACCCGACCGGTGTTTTTTTCATAGTCGACGTTAATTTCTTCCGGCCGCAGCGGACGCGTCACCGGAACCGCGCCGTAAAAAGCGTCGGCATGAGTCGTGCCCAGGGCGGGCAGCGGCGTCAGCGCCTGGGCAAACGCCGTGGCGTAGGTACTGTGCGTATGGCAGATCCCGCCGATCAACGGAAATTCACGGTAGAGCTGAAGATGAGTGGGCGTATCCGACGACGGGTTCAGTTTGCCACCGACGGTTTTGCCGTCCTCGAGCCGGACCACCACCATCCGGTCCGGCGTCATGGAATCGTAATCGATCCCGCTCGGTTTGATGACCATCACCCCGGCGTCCCGGTCGACGCCGCTGACGTTGCCCCAGGTCAGAATCACCAGTCCGCGTTTGACCAGTTCCAGATTCGCCGCGCAAACCGCTTCCTTCAGTTCTTGCAGATCAGCCATTGCCGCTCACCTCGGTGCGAATTGCCATCAGTTCTTTCATGACGCCGGCGTGGTCGAACGAAGGCCCGGCAATGCCGAAACTGTCGTGGAGCTCGCTGTAGAGTTTGAACAGCCGTTCGTAGACCGCCACATGCGCGGGAATCGGATGGTAGACCATCCCGTTGGCCCGACAGATGGCGCGCTGAGCCTGGCCGACATCGGCATAACCGCCGGCCGCCGGACCCGCTACTACCGCGGCAAACACCGCGCCGCCCACCGCGCAGGCCTGATCGGAATCGGACACCGCAATGTCGCGATTCATTACGTCGGCATAAATCTGCATCAGCAACGGACTTTTTTGCGCGATCCCGCCGGAACAGACGATCTGCCGGATGGGAATCTTGTTTTCTTCGATGCGGTCGACGATTTTCCGGGCGCCGAACGCCGTCGCTTCGACCAGCGCCCGATAGATTTCCGCCCGGCTCGACAGCAGCGTCAGCCCCAGAATCAGTCCCGACAACTTCTGATCGACCAGCACGCAGCGGTTGCCGTTGTGCCAGTCGAGCGCGAGCAATCCGGACTGACCGGGCAGCAGCGTTTCGGCTTCCTTGGTCAGTTCGCCGAGAACTTTGCCGTCGCCCAGACAGACTTTCCGGGCGAACCAGTTGAAGATGTCGCCCACCGCCGACTGTCCGGCCTCGATGCCGTACCAGCCGGGCAGGACCGAGCCGTTGACAATGCCGCAGACGCCCTGAATTTCCGGCGGCGCGCTGGTCGCGGGCGAAACCATGATGTCACACGAGGACGTGCCGATAATTTTCACCAGCGTAGCTTCGCCGATGCCCACGCCCACCGCGCCGAAATGGCAGTCGAACGCGCCCACCGCCACCGGAATGCCTTCCGGCAGACCGAGTTTCCGGGCCCATTCCGCGGCCAGATGACCGGCCGTGGTGTCGGCGGCGTAAGCGGTCGTATAGAGGCGACCGTGCAACGCGGCCAGATCGGGATGCAGTTGCGCCAGGAAATCGGCATCGGGCAGACCGCCCCATTCGGCGCTGTACATGGCCTTATGACCGGCGGCGCAGACGCTGCGCTTGACTTGACCGGCATCGTGAATGCCGCAGAGCACCGCGGGAATAAAATCGCAGAATTCCAGCCAGGTATCGGCGGCGGCAAACACTTTCGGCGCCACCGTCCGGCAATGGAGAATCTTGGCCCAGAACCATTCCGACGAATACGCTCCGCCGCACCGGGTGAGGTACTGCGGCCGGATTTGCGCCGCCAATCGGGTGATTTGCGCGGCCTCCTCATGCGCGGTATGATCTTTCCACATCCAGGCGAACGCGTTAAGGTCATGCCGAAATTCCGGCAGCGTGTTGACCGGCCGCAGATCGGCAGTCATCGGCAGGGGTGTGGAACCGGTGGTGTCGACGCCGATGCCGATCACGCGGTCGGGGGAAAACGAAGGATCGTTCTTCGCCGCCGTCTGCAAGGCATCCCGAACACAATGTTCCAGACTGAACAGATAGTCGGCGGGGTCCTGCCGGGCCAACAGCGGTTGGGCGGGGTCGGTATAGACCCCCTGCTCCGCGCCGGGATACCCGCTGACCGCCGTTGCCAGTTCGCGTCCGGTGGCCGGATCGATCACCACCGCCCGCCCGGAATTACTGCCGAAGTCAATCCCGATCACATATTTGCTCATCGCCATCGCTCCGGATTAAGTAAAAGGATTTTCATCGGGATAGAGAATGCTTTCCGGCAGCGGCCAGGAAGGATTGATCCCCGCCGCCAGCTGGACCGCGTCGTAAAGGATGCCGCCGCACCGGTTGAACGCCACCGCCGCGTGATGCGGGAAGCCCTGTCCGATTAGCACGTGGCGGTAGAACCGGGCAAGCTGATGGACGCCGAAAATCCCGATGCTGCCGAACGAACAGGGATCAAGGTCGAGCACGTCGCCTTCCGCCACGTACGACCGCAGTTGGCCGTCGGCCGTGCTCTGGAGCCGGAACAAAGTAACGTCGCCGGGACGCAACCGGCCTTCGATCGTGCCGCGGGAAATATTCGGCTCGGAATCGGGTTCCAGCTGCCGGTGCATGATCAGTTGATACTTCATCGCCGGATGGACGAGGTGGCAGGAAGGAGTATTGCCGCAGTGAAACGCCATGAACAACTCGTCGCGACGATAACCGGCGGGATTGCCTTTGGCCTTGATCAGATCGTCCGGGACGGTGTTGTTGATGTCGAGAATCGTCACCGGGGCGGCGCTGGCGAGCTGCGCCACATATTCGGACAGCGCCCCGTAGATGTCGACTTCGCACGCCACCGGAATGCCGCGCGAGGCCAGCCGGCTGTTGACGAAGCAAGGAACGAAATGGAATGACGTCTGGAAGGCCGGCCAGCATTTGTTGGCCATAATCACATAGTCGCGGTCGCCGCAGTGGTCTTCGATGTATTTGAGCAGCGTGGCTTCGAACCGGGCAAGTTTCGGGAGCAGGTCGGCATAGACGTTTTTGCCGAGTTCTTTCGCCATATCGGCGGCAATGGCCTTGGTTTCGCGGGTTTCCGGCTGGGCGTTGAACAGTTCAAGCAAATCGAGTTCGCTGTTTTCCATCACTTCGACGCCGAGGTTGTAGAGCGGCTTGATCGGCGCGTTGCAGGCGTAGAAATCCTGCGGCCGCGGACCGAAGGTGACGATTTTCAGACTGCGCAGTCCGAGCACGACCGCGGCAATCCGCTGAAACTGCGCGATTTTCTTGACCAGCTCATCCGGCAGCCCGACCGGGCGGTCCGGAATATAGGCGGATAGATTGCGCAGTTTCAGGTTGTAGGAACAGTTGAGCATGCCGCAAAAGGCATCGCCCCGGCCGTCGATCAGGTTGTTCCCGGTTTCTTCGGCAGCGGCGCAGACCATCACCGGACCGCAATCCCGCTGGAATTTCTGAATGAAAATGGTAGTGGGTCCTTCGGGCCCGAAGTTGCCGAGATAGACGACGACGGCATTAACCTTCTGACGCTGAAAATATTCCAGCGCCGATGCCACTTCGCTTTCATTCTGAATAATCACCGGCGACGGCGTCAGGTCGAGACGGGCTTTCCCGGCGGCGGCGACCAGCTTTTTCAACCGCTGTTCGGCGAGTTCCCGGGGAAAACAATCGCGGCTGACGGCAACCACTCCCAGTTTGACGGTCGGAACATTGTTTCGTATTTTCTGCAGCATAATGTTTCTCCTTGGCGCCAGCGCCGAATGTTATTTTTTTCCGGAAAATCGTCCAAAGGGTATTGCTGAATCTTTATTTTAATAATATTTTAAAAATATGATTTTGTCAACTGTTTTTATAAGATATTTTTTTAATGAGATAAAATAAATCACCGATACAAGTCTATTAAGACATTGTCCATAAGGAAGTAAACTATGGTTGAACTGTTTCACGCCGCCGCCCGCGAACCGGGCCGGAAGGCGGCCACTCCGGCGTTGGCGCGCCAACTGAATATCCGACAGGTCCTCGATCTGTTGCGCCGTCGGACGCCCCTGACCCGGGCGGAGATCACCCGTCAAAGCGGCATCAGCGCCCCGACCATGTCCAAACTGCTGGATATTCTCGAACGCGTCGGTCTGATCCGGGAACTTCGCACCGCCGCCGCCGGACGCGGCCGTCCCAGCCGGAGTTATGCGCTGTCCGGCCGTCACATTCAGGTGTTCGGCGCCATCATCGGTGTCAAAACCTGCCGGATCTTTACCGCGCCGCTGTCGCTGGAACTGAAAAAACAGGCCGAACGGGAGTTCGCCACCCCCTATTCCTACGCGGAACTGCAACTCCAATTCCGCCAGTTCATCGACGCACAGATTCACGCCGGCAAAGTGGAATACGTGGGCCTCGGCCTCTGCACGCCCGGACTGATCGATCCCCTGGCTCAGCGGGTGACCGTATCCCCCAATATTCACTATCTGGACGGCACCGCGCCCGCCCTCGATCTGGCCGCCGGGTATCCGCTCCGGACCGTGACCATTCACGAGGAACACGCCTTGGCGCTGGCCGAACAGAGCGCCGGCCATACCGGCGACATTCGGGACTTTGTGCTGCTCGACATCAGCGAAGGCATGGGGATGGGCATCTTTTCCGGCGGCGAACACGTGGCCGGCCACGGCGGGTTCGCCGGGGAAATCGGCCACATCTGCGCCGTGCCCGACGGGCTTCCCTGCGGGTGCGGCCGTCGCGGGTGTTTTGAAACCGTCGCCACCGACCGCGCACTGCGGCAAAATCTCGAAGCGATTCTGGGCCGCCGTCCCGCCCTCGAAGAAATTCCGGCCCTGCTCGCCGACCGGTCCGACCCGCGCATAGCGGCAGCGGCGGAAGCGCTGGCGCTGCATCTGGGACGGGCGCTGGCGTTGATCGTCAACTTGCTTAATCCGGGATTGATTCTGCTCAACAGTCCGCTGTTGCGACAAGCGCCGGAACTGCTGGATCGGGCGGAACAACAGATGAAAGCTTATGCCATCGGGCCGTCCTGCGCCTCCTGCCGTTTGCAGTTCAGCGACGGCAGCCGCGATGCCGGGGTTTTGACCCGCATCTCCGACGTACTGCTGGAATCGATCGTTTCGTAAGCGGTCAGTTCAAATCCGGATCGGGATCGACCGGCGGTTTTTCCTCCGCCGGAGTCAATCGTTTGCGCCGGCCCAGCAACAGCAGATCGCGCAACTGTTGCTCGCCCCGGGCCGCCAGCCAGTTCTTTTCAAAATCGGGATCGGAAACCAGTTGGGCAATGGCCGCCAGCGTTTTCAAATGCTGGTTGCGGCGGTCGCGGGTGCCGACGATGACAAACGCCGCCGTGGCTTGATGGCCCTCTCCGTCCATTGTCACGCCCGCCCGACAGCGGACCAGCAACAGCTGAAAAACATCGCTGCCGTCCATAATCAGATGCGGAATGGCAACCTGGCCGTTGATCATGGTACTGCCTTCGCTTTCCCGCTGTTTCAGCAACACGAACAACTGTTCGGGATCGGCATGAGTGGTGGCGGCCAGCGCCTGGGCGGAAACCTGAAACAGCGTATCCGCCTCATAGTGCTCGTCGGCCAGATCGACGACCGGGGCTTGTTCCACCAGATGATCGAATTCGTCTTTGACCACTTCATCGCGGTCGTGAACCACGTTTTTCAGTTCTTCTTCCAGCAGATTCGCCGTCAGCCGCCGGTTGGTAATGCGTTCGACCAGGTGCATCAGGGCGAATTCGCGGCCGCTCTGCCGGCCGTAAATCAGGTACACCAGCGCACAGACGACAATCAGACCGCCGTTGATCGCCAGCGCCTTGCCCCCCAGCCGGAAAATCAGATAGCCGAACGCCACGATCGTAAAGATCTGCACAAACGGATAAAACGGCACCCGGAACGTCGGCCGGTAATTCTGCACCTTACTCTCCCGCAGCACAATTACCGCCAGCGCCGACATCATATACGACGCCAGAAACACCGCCGACGCCGCCTTGACCAGCGATTCCAGCGGCAGCATCACCGCCAGCATCATTACCGCCGCCGTCAACACCAGCGCCGCCACCGGCGTTTTCTTCGTCTGACTCTGAAAACTGAACACGGGCGGCAGGAAACCGTCGCGGCTCATCGCCAGCGGATACCGCGCCGCCGCCATGGTTCCGGCATTGGCGGTACAGAGAAAAGCGATGACCGCTCCGGCGGTAATCACCAGCCAGCCCGGCGCACCCCAGAATTTCCGGGCGGCGTCGGCAATCGGCGTGGTCGCGTTGGCCAGCTCCGCCGCCGGCAAGACGCCGACCGTCACAATCAAAATCATCACGTAGAGAACCGTAACAATGCCCATTGCCGCCATGATCCCGAACAAAATATTCCGTCCGGGATTTTTGACTTCTTCCGACAGACTCATTGCCTGCAGCATGCCGCCGAACGAGACAAAGACCAGCGCCACGGTAAAGAAAATATCCGCCGGATGTTTCCCGGCCAGCAACAGCGGATGGAAACTGCGTATATTTACCTGCGGCACGCCGAATATCACAAACGCCCCCACAATCGCCATCAGACAGAATACCAGAATGATCTGGAAAAACAGCGCTTCTTTCACCCCCAGCAGGTTGATGCCCAGAAAGAACAACGTGAAGAAAATCCCGGCCGGCCAAGTCGGCAACCCGGTCATGATATGCCATACCGCCGTCAGCCCGAAGATGGCAAACGCGCTTTTCAGAATCATCGCCAGCCAGCTCAACGATCCGGCAATCGTTCCCACCAGCGGCCCCATGCTGCGGGTAATGAAGAAATAATCGCCTCCGGCGCAGGGCATTGCCGTCGACAGTTCAATCACGTTGACGATTCCCGCCAGCGCCAGCAGTCCCCCCAGCAGGTAGGCCAGAAACACCGCCGGGCCGATGGTGGCAAACGCATAACCGGGCAAAACGAAGATTCCGGAACTGATCATGGCCCCGGCGGCCACACAAAAGACTTCCCCTAATCCCAGTTTTCTTCCCAGTTTCGACATCCTGATACGTCTCTGTCCCGCATTTGTTGTACTGCCGAAATTCCGCGTTCCGACTATAATAGCATCGGAACGCCAAGACTCAACCGCCAAACCCAAAATCCTTGCGGGGGAAACATCCGGGGCCGCGTCAAAGTCAAGCAAGGAAAAAACCAAACCGGAGGATATCTCGGTACTTACGCAGCACAGCGCCCCCGTCGCTGGAACAGGAGGTCATTTTGTCGTTACGTTTTGCGGAAGCAGCGTGGGGGCGCGAGACGGCGAGTCCAACGTTTTCGCCCGCTGCTCGATGGCTTGCCGCTCCACGCGGTTCTGAGCATAGGCGAGCGCCATTTCATGCGCGGCCACCCCCAGCAAACTCAACAACACGACCGCCAGCATCAGGACGAAAATCGTAACGAAGCCGTCTTCCCGGCGGCGGCCAAAGGCAATACGATGGCGGTGGCATCTCATGGTTTTTCCTCCGGTTTGAACGCGGCCACCAGCCGCAGCGACCAGGTTTTCTCCGGCTGTCCGGGCGCTTTGACCGTATTCAGCCGCAACACCAGAAACGACGCTTCGCCGGACCCGGTTTCCTGCGCGAATTCCGCAGTCGCATTACGCGGTAACGCAAAACTGCGGGTATGCCCGGCGTTGGTGAAAAACAGCCGGTTCCGGTCGACCCGCGCCGAACTGCGGTCGGCAAAATCGACCTGCTTCGACGTCACCCGGAGCGCCGCCGCCCGGGCATGAACCAGTTGCCGCCAGGCGGTTTGCACCGACGGCACTACCCGGAGCAACTGCGCCCGTTCGGCGCTGAGCCGGGCGAACCGGCTGCCGTCGTAATAGAAGCGGAGGGCCGCGTTGGTCAACATGCCGAGAATCGCCATGGCGACCAGCATTTCCACGAGGGTAAACCCGCGGCGATAAAAAGCGGTTGGTTTCAGCGCGGACATGGCACGGGCACCTCGATTAAAGTTTTACCGTTGGCGCGAAGCAACGTCAGGATCAAATGGGCGTCGGACCCTTTCCAGCGGAGCTGGAACGAGGCGGAATCGGCGCCGCTCCGGGTCAGTTCGTCGTCGAAAACCCGGCGGACGGCGGCGGCATCGTAATGCCGCATGACGGCAAGGCGTTCCAGCGTGTTGTCCACCGCCGCCAGCGCCTGCCGGTCGGCAACGGCATCGTAGCCCCAGCGCCGCAGTGAGTTCAAACTGACGATGAAACAGGCGGACAGCAGCATCAACAGCGCCAGCGCCATGACGATTTCCGTCATCAGAAACGATTGTCGGGAAAAGGAAGTTGTCATGATTTTACCTCGCCAGATATTGAACGATGGTGGCCAGCATCCCGAAAAAACACCAGCCGATCAGAAAAACCAGCGTCCCGTTGACAGCCACCGCCGCCAGCGCCGTCCACAGCAGATTGCGGTTCTGCGCATGCAGAAAATCGTGATACAGCCATTCGGCGGCGGTATCGAATCCCTCGATCAGATTATTTCGGGCGGCGGCGTTGGCAACGATCAGATTGAACAGCGGCAGCGGCAGACGCATCTGCCGCCAGGCGTCCTGCCAGTCGACGCCCTGCTCCATCTTCCGGACCCACCGCCGCAACTTCCAGCGCAGCCACCACTGCGGACAACTCCGGCAACTGAACCGGGCAGCGGTCAACAGATCCTCGCCGGCGGACAGATACGCGGCCATTCCGGCGGCGAATTCCAGCAGCGCTTTCCGCACCAACTGACGGCGAAATCCCGGCGCCCAGACCAGAATTTCCCCGAGCAGACGTCCGAGCAGACGCGCCAGCGGACGGCAAAACCACAGCAGAATCAGCAGCAGAACCACCTCGCCCAAGATCGTCGGCATCCAGGCGAAAAGGGTTTCCAGAATAACGAAGTGATGGGAAGAAGTGCCTTCCAGCAGTTCATTGAAGATCTTCAACATTTTCGGAATGATGAAAATCTGCATGCCGCTGGCCACGCCGCAGATCAGCCATAACACCAGCACCGGCGCCAGCAATTCCATCCGGTATTGCCGGCGGAGTTCCGCGGCAACATTCAGCCGTTGGGCAAATACCGGCAGCACTTCAGCCAGACGGCCATCCTTTTCCGCCCGCTCCACTCCCTGCAGGAAAAATTCCGGCAGAAACCGCGCCAGTCGACGCCGAAGCGCCCGCGCCAGCGGAAGGCCGTTGCTCAGATCGTAATGCAGCTCCAGCAGCCGCTGGTTCCAGGAGCGCCGCTGCCAGAACCCGAGCAACACATCGTTGTCCAGCGGCAGACCGCGTTCGGTCAACGTCAGCACGGCGGGCGGAAACGGCTGGCCGTTCCGGGCGGCCCAGGCCAGCGTCGAGGCCAGCAGCGCCGGACCGTTGCAGGACAGCGTCCCCGTGACCGCTTCTTCATAGCGGCCGATCGTATAAGGTTGACAGCGATAGAGCATAATGGCTCAACCTCCGTTTCAGTGCAACAGCAGCCGCGTCAGCAGCGGCGCGAACAGAATCAGGATAATCGCTCCGATGATGACCAGCATTCCGATCATCGAGATCAATTCCCACACCATCCCGGCGCGCCGGAATCCATAAGAGGCGCGTTCGAGAAACAGTTCGGACAACCGGTCGAGCTGGTTCGGCAATTCCCCTTCCGGCGTATTTTTCACCGTCACCACCAGCAGCCGGGAAATGTTCAGCTCGCGTTCCAGCGCATCGGCAAACAACTGTCCGTTGCGGACGGCCTCGGCCAGTCGGTTCAGCGCCGCCGCCAGCGCCGGAAAATCCATAATTTCCGCCAGCGCCGGAAACGCCGTTTCCGCCGGCACCCGGCGGCGGATCATGGCCGCCCACATCGTACACAGCCGGGCCATCGCGTGATTGTAAAAAATCATGTCGGCAAAGGGGAAGCGGCTCACCAGCCACAGCACCAGCCGCTGCGAATGCTGCTGATCGCAGAAAAACGCGATCATCCCGATCAAATACACTCCGTAAAGCCCGCCGAAGAAAACAATGTGGTCGCGGATGCCGAGGAAAAACCACAGAAAGAACGCGGTCAGCCCCGGTAGCGGTGAGCCTTCCAGCAATTCGCCGAACACCTGATTGAATTCCGGCACCACCACCACGGCAAAAAACAGCAGAATCAGCAACGCCAGACTGACGGTGATAAACGGATAGAGAATAATGTCTTTGACCAGCGACGCCAGCAATTGCCGCAACCGGGCGATTTTCGCCAGTTCGGACAGGATTTCCGGCAGTGCGCCTTCCTGTTCTCCGGCCGCGATCATGCGGCGATAAAACGGCGGAATCCGGTCGCCGTAGGCTTCCAGCGACGATGCCAGGCTCTGTCCCTTGCCGACGGCATCCGCACATTCCGCAATCATGGTTCGAGTCCCGGCGCGACCGGCGCCGGCGGCCAGTTGCCGCAAGGTTTCCGGCAGCGGAAGTCCCGCCCCGGTCAGCAAGGCCAACTGATGAAAAAAGTCGGCGATTTCAAGGCTGTTGGTTTTCACATTGACACTCCCCGGTGATTCTTCGTATGCAAAAAATAAATGGTTCTCTTCGCCGCATGGGTCAGCCCCCCAGACATTCAATAATTTTAATCAGCGGCAGAAACATGGCCAACACCGCCAACAGCGCCAGACAATAGGCCAACGCGATCGGCAGACCGTAAGCCACAAAGGCCATCACCCAGAACCAGCGGGAAGCCCGTCGGCCGCCCAAACCGCAGCCCATCCCCGCGCGGTCGGCTTCGCCTTCCGTGGCCGGAGTGCAACTGACAATCCGGCTCAACCGCCGCGCCAGTGCCGGAATCATCAGCGCCGCGACCATCGCAATCAACATCAAGCTCCAGCACGGCTGACAGCGCGGCAGAAACCCCACAACAGCAAACAAGATCGCCAGCAACGCCCAATCGCCATACAGCCAGGGGATCATCCGCAACTGCACGGCGGCACAGACCGTCGTCTCCGGCAGCAGTTGCCGCCGAATCCGTCCCGCCGCCCGAAACAGCAGCAGCATAACCAGCAAATTGAGCACTACGACAATGACGGCAATCGTTATGGTCAGCGGCAACAGCCAATCTATCAGTAAAAGATTCCGCATTCTTTCCCGCAGCCAGAACCCGATCAGCAGAAACAGCAGCGACCACGGAAACAGCGCCGTCCGCCGCCGCATCCGTTCCAATTGACTCTGAACCGACTCCCAGGCCATCGGCGTAGCCACCACCAGCCGCGCCGGCGGGGAATGGGGTTCCCGCCACACCGCCAGCAAGGGGCCACCCATCGCCAGCGCAATCAGAAAGCCGAGAAGGCTTTCCGTGAACACCTCAAGATAGTACTTCTGTTGTGCCTGTAAAATATTTTTCCGGTCATAAAACGACGGACTGGCGTTGGTCGTCCAGAATAGCGGTTCAAATTGATTGATCAGCAGAAATTTTGCCTCCTGCTGCTGTTCCGGAGTCAGTTCCGTCGCCGGGACCAACAGCGCGGCCAGGCGGGACATGCCTCTTGTCTGGTCCGGCAAGACCAGCGCACTGCGGACAAAGGTCAGCGTGTCGGCCGACCGGTCAGTCGGATTAACCTGAATCAACCGCCCAAAATGGAAAATTTTTCCCCCGCCAAAAACCTGATAAGCATGAAGTTGGAGTGTTCCGATCAACCCGGGCGGCAGCGGAATAGCTTTCTGAATACGACAGGAAATGGCCTTCCCGGGCGGCAATGGCTGTTCGTCCATTCGGCCCGTCATGACCGGGATACCGTGAACCGTCATTTGGTAATACATCGGGTACGGCATCCAGGAATGAATAAATTCCACATTCATCACTTGCCCCGGAGTATAGACCGTCCGGTCGGGACGGATGATAAGATCGCTGGAGTCCTCGCTGCAAGGCATCTCGTGAGATAAAGTGCGGGTAATGGAATTGCCGGCGGGATCGGTAGCGCCGAGAACGGCGTTTTCCAACGTAAAATTGGGCGGCAGCGTCAGATTGGCCAGTCCATCGGGTCCGCTGCGGAGCGTCTGTTTTCCAAATCGGAAGACGACATCGGCCACCGGCGAGCCGTCCGGTCGGCTCGCATACAGCCACGCCGGAGTGGGGAAATTCCATTCCGGCGCGTTGGCATCAAGTTGAAGCTGCACCAGCAACGGCGTTTGGGTGACCGGCAACGGCACTTCAATCCGATTCTGTCCGGCCGGAGCGCCTGCCGCGGTGACCTTCAGCCGGGCGACAAAGCGGTGGTCGCGCTCGATCAAGTCGGTATGATCCTTCGGAAACATCAGTTGAAAACGATAATGTCCGACGGCATCGGCGGTCCCGGAAACCCGGGCTCGTTCACAGAAAGTCTCCCCGGCGGAACGTCTTTCCGGAGAAGAATAATACCTGTAGTATACGGTTCGCCACTGCGCGGTCAAAATCTCCATGGTCAGTTCCACGCGCCGGCCGGGCGCGGCAGTCACCACGCCGGTGATCGGCTGTTCGGGCTGGAACCAGGCCCGGTCGAACGTTACCGCCGGCGTGATCGGTTGAACGGAAACGGTCGCTTCCGCCGTTTTGGCGCCGGAATAAACCTTCAAAGCATAAATTCCCGGCACGGCCTGCGGCGAAAGCGGAATTCCGAGACGTTTTTCCGTCACGGCCGCCGCCGGAAAAAGTTCGCTCGAAATGGTTTTGCTGGTCGGATCAATCATTTCGATCCGGACCGGCTGCGCCGGAAGCCGGGCTAGATTCAACTGGGAATAACGCCATGCCTGCATCCGGATCGTTTCGCCCGGATGGTAGACTGCTTTGTCCGTGGCACCCGCCAGCGCGACCGCCGGCGAACTTACGGACAGCGGTGCGGTAACCTGAACGGCCCGGCCGCGCACCGTCAGCCGATAAGCCCCTTCCGGAAGGGACGGCAACTTCAACATCTGTTGCCCGTACGCGTCGGTTTTGGTCGTCCACGTATGGACCGGTTTTCCGGTCACGTCTTCCACCGTCACCGTGACCCGGTGATTCGCCAACTTTTTGTAAAGCGCGTTATCGTAAGCCGTCAGCAGAATTTCCGCCGGCTGGTCCGGCAAATAGCTCTGCGCCGTAAACAAGTAGAGTTCTTCGCCGTCGGCATGACGGGTCAGGTAGTAGATCGTGTACGTGGAAACCGCCAGCGCCAGCAGCACGATGATTCCGCCCAGCACTCGCCACATGCGCGGCCACGACGGCCAGCGAAAAGTTTCGGGGACGGAAATACTGCCGGGATCGGTATTGCTCATAAATGTATCATCCAAAATTTACGTTTGCCGGAGCCGCACCGAGAAAAACTGATAAACATTATAACATATTATTGACGGTTTGACAATACGGCAAAAAAATAAACCCGCACCCGGCCGTGCCGGGACGCGATCCAACGGGCGGAATCCGTTGGTCGCACAAAGTGCGAAATCCGGGTTCACTCGTCCATGAAGTTTTATCAAAAATTCCGAGCGGCGCTTTTCCCTCGGTAAGCGAAGCGGACCCGAGGAAAAAAGCAGAGCCGCGAGCGGACAATTCAGCCGAGGCGGGAGCTTTGCGAAAAGAAGGAATCGGCCAGGCGGCCGCAACTTGTTTGAATTTCGAACTTTCGCACTGCGTGCGAGTTCCGCGCTGAACCCGGCCCGCGGAGCCCGCGGGGGCAAGTTTATTTCGCTCCGCGATTTTTTCTTTTTTTTGAACCGCCGAAAAATACTTGCAAGTCGAGTCCGTGACAGGCATGTTATAGACCAGCTACAGCAACAGGGAGGTCACCCGATGACGGCATGCCCGGATTCCCGACAACTCGAACCGCCGGCGTATGTGGACGCCATTCTGCACTTGGCGGCGGAACAGGGCGCCAGCGACCTTTATTGGATTCCCGGCGCGACCTCCTGCGCCGTCCGTATCAAATGCAACGGTCTGCCCCGCGAACTGGCGGCATTACCGCCGGATTACGGCGCCCAGTGCGTCAGCCGGATCAAAGTGCTGGCCGGCATGCTGACTTACCGCTGCCAGTCGGCGCAGGACGGCGTCTTCCGGCAGAACGGAACCGATATCAAATGCGAGTTCCGGGTCGCCTCGATGCCGACGCTGCACGGCGAACGCCTGACGTTACGGCTGCTGGACTCGCGGCGCAGCGCCGAGCGGCTCGACGAACTGGGTTTTACGCCCACAGCGCAGGAATTATTGCGGTCCGCTTTGCGCCGGGAATCCGGCATGACCATTCTGACCGGCCCCACCGGATGCGGGAAAACCACCACCATTTACGCCCTGATTCGCGAACTGCTGGCCATGCGTCAGGATCCGGCGTCGATTATTTCGCTGGAAGATCCGATCGAATGCGAAATCCCCGGCATTACCCAGAGCACGGTGGGCCGCGAGGAAGACGGCTGGGGATATTCCGACGCGTTGCGCGCCGCCTTGCGCCAGGACGTAAAAACGCTGATTATCGGCGAAATGCGCGATCGGGACATCGTCCGGGTCGCGCTGGAAGCGGCGCTGACCGGACATCGGGTTATTACCACGTTCCACGCCGGTGATATTCCCGGCGTCTGGACGCGGCTGCTGCATCAGGGTTTCGAACCGTTTCTGGTGGCGGCGGCCGTCACCGCCATTGCCACCCAGCGGCTGCTGCCGGTTCCGGGCGGCGGACCGCGCATTCCGCTGCTGGCCGGACTGCTGCCCGACGATACCTTCCGGGAATTCATTATCGGCACGCCCGATCTGGCCGGAATCCGGGCCCGGGTGGCGGCCATTCCCGGCGCCGACATTCATGCGGTGGTGCGGCAGGCGACCGCCAAAATTTCCGGAACCGATTAACTTCCCCGGCTTGTCGATTTAAAATATCTGGCACGACTGGCCATGAAACGGCAAAATGTTCCGGGTAAAATAGGTGCGGCCGCCGGAGTGGCATTCCGGCGGATTATGTTCAAAATTAAAAAAATTGTGTCTTTATGTGCTATCTATCGCGATTTTTCGTGTTATATTATAGACAGAAGATGTCATAAAATATCACGGGTAAAGGATGGCGATTATGGCACGACAAATTACGGGCTATCTATTCAAACGCGGCCGCCGCTTCTGGCTGGCCTATCAAGTCAACGGCGAAAAAATCCGTCAGCCGCTAAAGGATGAAGCCGGTAATTCGATTACGACCAAAGCAGCGGCAGAAATAGCCAAAGATCGTGTTTTGCGGCCCTATCAGGCAAAAGACGAAGAACAGCGCCGCCAACTGGCGTTTGATGCTCTGCGAACCGCACAGGAAATTACCGCACAGGCCGAAGAACTTGCCAACCCGCCTTTAAAAATTGCCGATGCTTGGCAAAAATTCCACGATTCGCCGGATCGGCCCGACTGCGGCCCCCGGACGCTGAACGATTACGCCGGATACTGGCGGGCTTTTGTCTCTTGGCTATATGACCAGTTCCGCAAAACGGTTTTTCTGCGCGACATTACCCCGGATATAACCCAAGCATACGCCGCCTATTTGACTAAAACCCGGCAGATTAGCGCCAATACGTTCAACAAGTATCTGTTTTTCTTGAAAATGCTTTGCCGCATTCTAGCCGAACCGGCGCGGCTGGCGGTTAATCCGTTCGATAAGATTGTCAACCGGAAGTTGAAAACCGAAAGCCGCCGGGAACTGACCATTGAAGAACTTTACCGGATACTCGACACCGCCGAAGGTGATTTAGCCTTGCTGCTTGGGCTGGGAACCTTTACCGGCCTGCGGATGGGCGATTGCTGTACTCTGAAATGGGGCGAAATAGACTTGATCAAGCAAATTATCCGGCGCGTACCCCGAAAAACTGTCGGAAGTCACCCGCAACCGGTACTTATCGGTATTCCCGGCCCGTTGCTGGCCCGACTCAAAGAAATACCGCCAGCGCAGCGCAAGGGCTATTTGTTGCCCGACTATGCCGCCGCCTATATCGATCACAACGCCCGGACGGCATTGGTAGAACGGATACAGCGCCATTTTAAAACCTGCGGCATTGAGACCCACAAAGAAGGAACCGGCGTAAACATCGACCCGGAAACCGGCAGAAACATCGGCAAACGGGCCGTGGTGGAAGTCGGTTTTCATTCCCTGCGGCATACTTACGTTTCACTTCACGCCATGCACGGGACTCCGGCGGCGATCATTCAGGCCATTGTCGGCCATGGCAACCCGGCCATGACGGAACATTACACCCACATCGACGAAGCCGCCGCCCGCAAGGCCGCCGCCGCGTTGAATTTACCGGCTATTGCCGAAAGGCCAGCGGAACAAAAGCCAGGTGAAGCAGCCGAACTGCAAAAAGCGATTATCGATAGCATGACAAAAATGAGCATTCCCGTTTTACGGCGGCTGCAAAATTATGCCAACATGCTTTTGCAGGCCTCGAAAAAATAACGAACGTGATTGTTAACCAGCGTAATTTATGATCATAAGTTCGGAATTCCGGCGCATAATCCATGTGCTTTACTCCGGAATCCGCAACGTGATAACCCCATTTTTTCAATATAGCCGCTATGTGGTCAGTTCTGGCTTGATATTTTTTTGTTCGTTTACTGTCTGATATCTTCATTTTACCTCAAAATATTTTATTTTAATATTTTTTTGCAAAACGATCCGGAAGGTTGAATCTTTTCCGAAAGCTAAACAACAAGTCGTTGCATAGCCAAACAGGAGATTCAAAGCATGATCAACTCTCAAGTTCTCGCTGCTGCTATCGCAGTATTGCGGACAGCGGACCCGGAAATCACGGCGTCGGGCCTTTCCGCTGCGCTGGAAACGGCCCAAAGCTGCACACAGCAGCAGCAACCCCGTAAGATGATTACCTTGCGGGAATTTGCCCAACTGGCAAAAATCAGTATGCCAACGGTGGCCCGGATTGTGAAGCGCGGCCAGCTTAGAACGGTAAAAGTAGGGCTGCGAAACGTTCGTATTCCTGCCGCCGAAGTGGATCGATATCTTTCCGGCAATTTGTAACTCTCAAAATAAAGGAAAATATCATGGGAAAATTATTTGATGTTTTGGCGGCGCATAAATGGGACGATGCGACCTTCCGAATCGGGAAAAAAACGATCAATTTGAAAGTGAAGCTATTATCAGGGGATGCCTACAGAAAAGAAATCGTTGCACTTTGCAGTCCGGACGAGAAAGCCAACGCGGCCCGGCTGGCGGCGCTATTCAAAGATGCTTCCACGCTCGAGGCAGCGTTTACGGTTGACGAACTGCTTAGCCCGGAAGTATCCAACGCCGATGTACAAAGGCTGATTCAGCTTTTTGTGGAAGCCAACAACGGCTTGATCCAGCCAGACACAAAGGAAAAATAGCCATGGCAACCAATCTGGGTTCGTTGGCGGTATACCTGCGAGCGGACAGCTCCAATTTTGAGCGGGGAATGGCCTCGGCGGAAAAGACCATTACCCGATTTGCCGGAATGTTACAGGAAGTTGCGGCTATGGTAGGTGTCGGGCTGTCCCTGGAAGCGGTAAAAGAATGGTCTTTCCGAACAATTGATGCGCTCGATCAAATTGCCAAGGCAGCGGTTCGAGTAGGAACCAGCGCCGAAGAATTCCAAAAATTAAAATACGCGGCAAGTATGTCCGGCGTCGGCATGGAACAGCTCGAAACGGGAATGAAGCAAATGGCCTCAAAACTCGACGAAGCAGCGCAAGGCAATGAAACTGCGGAAAAATCGTTTTGGCGTTTAGGGCTGGCAATTGGCAATTTGCGCAATATGACGCCGGATAAACAGTTATCGGCGATTACCCAGGCGCTGGCCGGGGTGAAAGACCCGACCGAACGCTCGGCGCTGGCGGTCGAAATCTTCGGCCGGGCCGGGACACAATTATTGCCGCTGGCCGGACAGCTCGACGAACTTAAACGGGAAGCTGAGGAAATGGGCATGGTTATCGATGAACGATTGCTCAAGTCGGCCGAACGCGCTGCCGATGGATTTGAGCGGTTCAAAACGAAGTTGACAGCATTCTCGGCGGACTCTGGAATTATCGGATTTATGGAGAAGCTAGCGGATTCAATGAATGCAATTGTTACTAACGCCGACCGAATGGAACACTTAAAGGGCCTGCGGCCCGACGATCAGAAGCGGCTCTATGATCGGGGCGGCTGGACAACGGCCGCCGAGTTCGGAGCAAATGCGTTAACTATGCCCCTGCGGCTGTTTTCCGGGCATAACCCATTCAGCGATGCCGCAGGCAGCGGAACGGATATTGTAAACGATCTGGCCGGGCCGCGTCAGGTCCTGCGCATGGACTGGAGCGCCGAGGACCGGGCCGCATTCGCGGAGCGTCAGAAACGGCATGATGCCGGGGAGAATGTAACCCCCAGAGCCCAGAAAGAAGCAGACGCGGCCGCCGCTGCGGCCAAGGTTAAGGCAGAAATGGAAGCCAAGGCGCAAAAGGCGGCGGCGGATGCCGACGCCAAAGCCCAGGCATATTTGCAGGCCAGGTTGCTCGGGCTCGACCAGGAGGTTAAAATTCAGCAGTTGAAAAATTTGGGACTTGATACCGAAGCCGCCAGGTTGCGCATGATTGACGAAATCGAAAGGCATACCGGAAAAAAGTTGACCGATCTGCAAAAAGCTGAAATCGGGAAACGAGTGGAAGCGCTCGAACAGGCCAAGACCAGTTTGCCCGATCCGGGAAGACAGGTTGAACAGCATGTCGAAACAGCGTTGACCCGCGCCTCAATGGATGCCACAAAAATGGAAAATCAGCAGCGGCTTGACGCGGTGAACCATACCGCGCAAGAACGGTTAGCCGCCAGCAGCGCCGAACAGGTTTCTTTGCTTAAACGCATTGCGACGGCCGCAGAAAAGAAATCCCCGGCCGCAAAGTCAACGCAGCACTATGAGCCGGTCGAGGTGGTAAGCGCCTTGTGAAAACAATAAAAAGCCCGGGGGCAAACCGGGCGAAAGGAAAACTATGATCAATAATAAAACATACCTCACACTTTTGCAAATGTATATGTTCATCCGCCCAGAACATAGGCGGGCGTTATGAAAAAGAGCTTTATTATGTACCAAGCGTACAATGACGCCGCTCAATTGCTGACGGACGCGGAACGCGGTCAGCTTTGGACCGCTGTTTTTGAATATGCCGCAACCGGAAGAGAAATTGCTTTGCCGCTGACGGTAAAAATTGCTTTTGCCGGAATTAAGGAACACCTTAAAACCGATGCGGAAAAGTGGCAGAATATCGCGGAATCACGCCGCGAAGCGGGAAAGATGGGCGGCTTGCAACGTGCAGAGAACGTCAAGCAAAGCAAGCAAATGCTAAATTTGCTTAAGCAAAACAAGCAAAGCCAAGCAAATCAAGCTGTATCTGTATCTGTTCCTGTATCTGTATCTGTATCTGAAGAAAAGAATATTCCCCCTACAAGTCCCCCATTGGGGGATTTGGTGTCTTTTACATCAACGAATATAAAACTGCCGAAAGCCAAGAAAAGAAAACTGCCCAAACTATGTGCCATTCCGGACGGGCTGCGAAGCGTCAAGTTCTATCGCGCCTGGATCGAATGGCAGAAGGACCGCCGCGTCAGGAATAAGTCAATCAGCATCGACGCAGCAAAACGGCAGCTTAAGCGGTTGTCGGAATATTCCACGAATACGGCAGTTGACATGATTTATCAAAGCATCGAAAACGGCTGGACCGGTATTTTTCCAGTGAAAACAGAAGGTCCGCCCCGGCCCGGATCGGTGGCCGCCATCGCGGCAAAAACGGTCGCGCAATTGAATGAGTCGGAGAAAACAAAGAAATTAGCAAATCTATGGTAATCAAAAAGATAGGAGAATTAAAAAAATGCCAGCTCGTGACCCCTTTACCGAAGATCAAATTGCCGCCATGCTCAAAACCAATGCCTTTGGTATTGGCGACCGGCTGCGAAACCAAACCATGTTTTTATCTCAACTGTCATTCGGCGTCCGTATCTCGGAATTGCTGCGGCTGCGGCGCGGCGATGTTATCGACGGCACCGGCGAATTGCGCCAGCGAGTCACTTTTACCCGGACAAAAAACGGGTCCCCGCATACGGTCGATTTTGTAAACGAATTGGGCCGGGATTATATGTTGCGCTGGTTGCGCCATATCCAAGACCATGGTTTTGTCCTGGCAACCGATCCGGTATTTCCCGGGCACATTGCCGGGAAAAGCCTGACCCGCCAGCAGTTCAATCATATTCTGCATCGGGCCGCCGTCGAGATCAAGTTTCCGGGGTGGTCGGGTTCGCATTCCTGCCGAAAAACTTGGGCGGTGAACACGTATAAATTTTACACCAGAAAAAACCGTATGGGTGAGGATATCGACCCGCTACAGCAGCTCAAGGAGGCCGGAGGATGGAAAACATTGGAAGCGGCGGGAAAATATATCCGGTCGATGCTGGTGGACTGGCGCGAAAGCCAGGCGGCGTTATACCCCAATTTGCAGGCGATGCTTCTGGGGCCGGATTGTAATACGGTTCGAGGAGAAAAAACCAGTTTCCAAAATTCCCATATGATTGATCGAGCGTATTTCAAGGTCATGGACTTTAACCCAACGGCCACAAATAATCATGAATGACGTTCAACATATTGCGAAAGGACATATCGAATGCAGCCGACAATCTTAACCCAGACGCCAGCCAGGACACCGGCCGGGACGAAGCGCCGCCATACCCCGGCCAGGCTGGTAAATGAATGCGTGTACCTGACGGACGATGTGGCCCGGATACTTGGTTGTAAAGCCAAGACGGTCCGGATGCTGGTCAAGTCTGGCCGACTGATTGCCTGCAAAGTGGGCCGGTCCTATGCTATTGATGGATACGCCGTCCGGGCATTCCTGCATGGCTCGGCACTGGTGGGCGTTCCGCAATGCCCACCGGAACCGAACCGGCAACCGCCGCCGAACCAGACGGCAACGGAAGTAGACCGGGACGAATCATCTGTAGCCGATGCGGACGGATACCCCACCCCCGGGGGGCGGGTCGAGTCTCAAAACGGCTTTGACTCTCGACCGTAATAGGGCCCTTGATTTCATATTTTGCCCGAATTGGAGATTTTTTGAAGGTTGATGATTTTGCCATCCGTAAAAGCAAGCCATAACCGCAAAAATGCCGGTTGTGACCGTGTGAGAGGCGGGGCAAACGGTTTCTCTGATAAAAGAGAGCGGGGGACCGGCTATCCCGACCTTTACGGGCCGTTTCTGACGGTTTTCCGTTTGAAAGTAGTTTAAAATCATGTAGTTGTCGATGAAAATTTTTCGACGACTACAAAAACAGGAGATTATATTATGTCTCGGCAAAAAAAAGGAATTGATGCCGCCGCACTGGAAAATTTACCGGAATCGTTCTTTGATCCGGCCACGACCGCCGAATTTCAGAAAGCCACCGACGACTTTAACGCACGGGTAGCGCAAGAACAGGCGGCCGACTTTGCGGCATTGGGAATTACCCCAGCGGAAGAAAAAACAATGCTTCGCGATTTGCGCCGGTTACGACGTCATGAAAACAGTATGACGCCGCAGGCTGTCGCGGCGGAAAGCAAGCGGATTTTTGCGCCGCTGGACCGTGTGAAGCGCTGACCAAACGGGCAAACGAATGCCGTCCGGCGTCGTAGTCGTTTGAAAAAAAGTTGTCAACGACTACAAACCGGGACTTGATTTTTTCCGATCCGGCCATAGTGTTATTTTTGTTACTGACGATCAACAGTAACCGCCATAGTTTATAGGCCCACCAAGCCGGAAGGTGTTAAACGTAAACTTTTTTTATTTTGGGACAATGGATTTGCCGCATTGCGTGAAACCCGGTAACAGGTGGTGCTGACCGGGCAAGGTGTTTGATCGCACCGACCGCGACGCGGCTTTTTTGTTGTCCCGGGAGAATACGATGAAACAAGTCGAAACGTCCGCCGCCGTCCGTACCGCCAAAGTCAACCCCGTCCGGAAAACCGCTACCGCGTTGACAAAACATACTCGGAAAACGCACATTGTAAAAACTGCGCCCGTCCCTGCCGGAACAAAGATTATGGGCGCTTGGGACTACAATGAAAAATTGTTGCCGAATGTCCATCGCCGGATTGCCGCCACTTGCTATGCATGCGATTTGTCCAGTGATTTTATTGTGTCTTTTGCATTGCGGTATGGAATTAGAGAGATGGAAAAACAACTTGGAATCGATTACGGCAAGTTGCCGGCAATAAAAATAGCGGCGAATGAACCCGTTCCTCCACCGTTTCCCATTGAAGGTAACGACTGTGTGTATTATAACGTGGACTGGTTGCCGAACATGGATAAGCGCTTAGCCGCCATCTGCCGTAAACTTAAGGATTCTCGGAATATTCAGACCAGAATTCTACAGTTGGGATTAATTGAATTGGAGCAAAAATCCGTTCGCCGGGCGGAAAATTCGCGCCGTTACGGGATTGAAAAAATGACGAACTATGGTAATCGCATGACCAAAATAGCTTTGAAACATGCCCGGATCGGAGAGGTTCTTAACAATAACGATCTGTCGAGACTAATGGCATACCTCAACGAATAAAGACACGGTAACATACCCGGCCGGTTCATTCTGGGCCGGGCTTTTTACTGTCTGGATTAAAGCAGTAGCCACAGCAGCGCGGCGGGCGCGGCCAGCAGAACCAGACACCCCGCGCCCTTGCCGCTGGTCCGGTAACTCATACCGGTACCGGGAAGCCCGACGCTGCTATAGGACTTCCCTTTGGCGTTAACGCCGGTCCGAAAGCCCCGGCCCCCGACCGAATACCCAACCCCTGACTTGGAGAAGTTAACCCGAAACGGTCCCATTTTAACCGACTTGGCAAAGCGAAAGCCCATAACCGCCCCCTTTAATTTGTCTGCCGATACCTTACCCGTTGCGATGGCAAAAAGCAAAAGACATTTTCCCCTCAATGAAAATTGTGTCTTTATGTGTCTTTATTCGGGTTTTCAGGGCATAAAACAAGCTATCATAAATGATATAGTCATTTTGTAACTAAGCTCAAATGAATGACTTAAATAGGTGCGGCCGCCGGAGTGGCATTCCGGCGGCCGCGATGGCAATGAGGGATGGTTCAAAAAATTGCGCCGAATGGCATCAGCGCAATGGTAAGCAATTACTTTCCTTTATCCGGGTCGAGCAGATATTGATCGAACCCGTAACTGTTTTGTTCGAACACCTTGTTCTTAATGCCCGATTTATCGATCGAAGTCACCGTCTTGGCGGCTTCGTCCTTGAATTCTTTGGTCGGCGCCGTATCCGGAGCGACCGGACGGATTTCCAGCACCGCGACAATCTGGGTCTTCTTGGTGATTTCGTTTTCCGTACCGAACACCCAGCCGAGTCCCGGGATGCTGCCCAGCAACGGAACTTTGCTTGAGCTCTTGACCACGGCTTTCTTGTCCAGACCGCCGATGTAGAACTGGTTGCCGTCGTTATTGACCATGACCTGCGTTTTGAGGTCGGTCTGGCTGGTCCGCGGATTGCCGTCGCTCTTGAAGCCGATCAGGTTGGTATTGCTCATGTCAATGTTCACGGTCGTGACCTTATCGCAAACCTGCGGCGTCAGCGACATGGTGAAACCGTACTGGCCAACCTGCGTCACCCGCGCTTTGTCCTTGTAGATGGTATAAGCGGTGCTGGACGAATAGTTGCTGACATCGGAGGTTGTCCACGCCAGACTGCCGGAGGAGTTATAGTCGTAGGTGTTCAGCGTAATGGAAACGTTGTAGGCGCTGCACTGCCGGCCGAGATCTTTGCCGTCGGCGCGGTAGAAGTGAACGCTGCTGCCCTTGTCAACCGTCAACGTATAGTAATCGCGGCTGGTGCCGCTGGAATTGTTGATGGTGCTCTTGCCGACCACGAATTCGCTGATCGAATAGGCGGTGGAACCATCGCCGATTCGGATGGCGCGATTGTCCACGTCCACGGCGGACAGCGTATAGTAGGCAGTACCGGAACCGGGGGTACCGGTATAGGCATTCCAAGTGCCGCCGGAAACCGTCATCGACTGGTTGATCGAAGCCCGAGTGCCGAGATCGGCGCCGTCCACGATCGTCGGAATGCTGACCGTGCTGGCAATGTTGGCCGTGCAATTATTCATGATGGTCATCGACCCGCTGGTCATGACTTTGGCCTTGCTCTTGGCAACCATGAAATCGAGATATTTGGAGTTCCACTTCGGATTGAAGTTGATATAACTGGCATGAGAATTTTTGGTGGCGTTGGAGGCGACTTCGTTGTTGGCGAAATCCCAGCCGCTGCCATAGCGCGAACCGGCACTGAAGAGATCGGAGCCCGGGCCGTTTTTCCAGGCCTGGAAGTCCATGCCGATATCGCCGTCGTTTTCATAGTCGAGTTCGTAGATCGTGTATTTGACCACGGCTTCCGAAGTTGGCGTGTCGTAATCGTTGAGCGCGCTCTGGATCGTCTTGATCGAGAACGGCGTGGAATAAATGAACATGGCGTTCAAGCCCACGTCGGCGCGCACGCTGTCGGTCCCGCCGCCCAGTTCGGTGAAGTCGGCCTCATGAACCAGACCGACTTTCGTCAGAATCGCGGACAAGGAACTGGCGTCCCAATATTTCGGGAAATAGAGGTAGAATTTCCGGCCGGCGGTCGAGGAGAGGCCGGGCTGATCGAGCGCTTCGATGATTTTATCGATGCTCATGCCGTTTTTCGGATCGGTGAACCGGTATTCTTCCGCCGAAACAATCAGCATGCCGGTGCCGTCCATGTATTTGACGGCTTCCACCTTGGTTTCATTGGAGTCGATCCGGCGGGCGCGGACCGCGTCCATTACGTAAGGCCGGATTTCATAGGGGTCGGCGTGTTTCAACACGTAGACTTTGGTGAACACGAACGGGTCGTTGTTCGTATTGACAAACGTGACCGCGTCGGTATCTTTCCCCACCTGGACGTGGAGCTGCGGTTGGACTTGCGTCGGCAGCGGGGCCGGGGTGGCTTTATCCCACTGGGCATAGGCGCCGGACGTGGCGGCGGCAAATGCCGCCATCAGCAGGAGGGCCTTTTTCTTTCCGTATATCATCATGGTTTCACCTCAATTGACAAATTTTTTCGAATGACTTACTTTTGGGGTTCGGTGGCGGCAACGACTTTTTCCGGCGTGATGATCTGCCCGGCCCAGGCGGACAGCTTGGCATCGGGATGAACCGGGGTCGCGGTGATGGTGACGAAGACTTTCGCCTTGGTCTTCACTTCCGCTTCGGAACCGACCAGGTATTTCAGGACCGGAATGTCGCCGAGAAACGGCATGCCGTTATATTGTTTGACGTAGACGTCTTTGTCATAGACGGCCAGCAGCTTTTCCGCGCCGGTGGCCAGCGTCAGATAAGAGTCGAATTTGTAGGAGTTGACGGTAGTCGCCCCGAGATTGGTATCTTCCATGTTGTCGTCTACCTTCAACTGCCAGCCGCACATCAGGGTCATGGCCTTGTCGGGAGTTTCGAAACCATTGTAGGCGATCACCGGCGTTCTGAGATAGAAGTATAGTTCGCCGACGCCGTCCATGGCTTCCACGGACATGGTCTGGTTGTCGTCTTTCTGCAAGTTCTGGAACTGCGGCGTGAAACGGAACCGGTATTTGGCGCCGTCGAAATTGTCGAGCCCGGGATCGGCGTCGGAACCGAAATCGTTCACCACCGTCAGCATCGCGGACGCCGCCACTTTGGCTTTACCCTTCTGCGCGAGCATCCGGACGAAGGTCGCGTCGAACTGCGGCGCCACGGCAAACCCGCCGAGCGTGCTGCCGGCCACGTTGGACGCCGAATCCACCGCATTGCTGATCGAGGACGCGGAGGAAATGCTGGTATAGTCGAATCCGGCGCCGAACAGATTGGCCCCCGGACCGTTTTTCCAGCCGAGATAATCGACGCCGAGTTCCTGGAAGTCGTTATCGTTGACAATATAGAGGTTCAGGGAAACCTGGACCTGCGGAACCGGCCGGTCGATGGCCTGCAGGAATTGCAGATAGGCATCGCCCTGCGACTTGGACGTTTTCCAGTAGAACATATTGGTACTGGCATCGTAGTAACTGGCGCCGCTGCCAATGCCGCCGGTGAAAGTCTGTTCGAGAACGGAGCGCATATTGTCGCTGCCGCGGTATTTGGAACAGTAGTTATAACGGTAGATGCCGTCGCCGTCGATGATCGAGCCGGCTTTATCGGTTTTGCCGGTGGGATGATCGAGTTTGGCCACCATTTCATCGATATAGGGGAACATCTGGGTCCCGCAGGAAATCACGACAAACTGTTTTTTCCCTGCCGTATAGTCCAAACTCTTGATCGACGCCTGTTCGTCAAAACGTTTCATGGCACCCAGGATAAAGGGCATCACGTCGTGGGCGTTGACATATTTAAGTTCATAAACTTTGGTCGTCATGTAATGCTGGGAACGGTCTTCATTGAACGTAATTGTGCGCTCTTTCTGGGCGGCGGCGGGAAATGCCGCCATCGCGCACAACATCAGTGCAAACCAGGCTTTTCTGCCATTAACATTCATCTTCATTCATCCTTCTCCACTCTCTTGTAGTATCTCTCTCTCGTCGATTTATCCGGTCCTTACTGCTTTGGCCCGGATGCCATTGCCATAAACACGATTTCGATCTGGATGCCTTTCCTTTCTCTTCTCGGTTGAACGCTTCCCATGTATTGGCTTGCGTTACAGGAAATAGCTACATTGCAAAGACAGTGCCAACTTTACATAAACAGCTACAACATATTTATAATAAAATAGTTATGTGTTTTTACCACAAGCGGACAATCCTTGACAAGAATGACTTTATTGTTGATATGCCCAGAAAGATATACATTTTTGTAATACTTCTCCGCAAAAAAATCGGCCGGCTGACGGCGCCGGCGGCGAATTGGTTTGCCTCTCCTTTTATTTTCTTTCAACCGGTACTATGTTAATGCGGCAGTACTGAAATTATATGAACCCTCTAACCCTGATTTGATGGAGATTCCGCTATGTTTAACACCGACAGTCTCAGATTTCTGGAAAAATTGATGTTGTGCTCCGGCCCGTCCGGGTTTGAAATGGAAACCGCCGCCGTCTACCGGCAGTACCTCGGCAAATTCGCCGACCGCGTGGAAACCGACGTCATCGGCAACACCATCGGCGTCCTCAACGAAAAATCCCCGTTCAAAGTCATGCTGGCCGGCCATTATGACGAAATCGGCTTTCAGATTGTCTATATCTCCGACGAAGGTCTTCTCTATTTCCATCCCTGCGGCGGCATCGACAAGTTGACCGTTCCCGGTACGGAAGTGGAAGTTCTCACCGCCAAGGGCCGCATTCCCGGCGTCATCGGCAAAAAACCGATCCATCTGACCAAACCCGATGAACGCGAAAAGGCCGTCGACCTCGAAAAAGCCTGGATCGATATCGGCGCCGAAAACAAGGCCGACGCGGAAAAGCTGGTCGCCGTGGGCGATCCGGTGGCCGTTCGCGGCAATTTCCGTTACTTGAGCAAGCATCGGATCATGTCGAAAGGGATGGACGACAAAATCGGCGCGTTCGTGGTGGCGGAAGCCTTCCGCCGGCTCAGCGAACGGAAACTTAAAGTCGGCGTCTACTGCGTCGGCACCGTTCAGGAAGAATTGGGCCTGCGCGGCGCCACCGCCAGCGCTTTCGGCGTCAATCCGAACGTGGGCATCGCCGTCGATGTGGGGTTCGCCACCGACATTCCCGACGTGGAAAAGAAGCAAGTCGGCGATATTCAGCTCGGCAAGGGCCCGGAATTGAGCCGCAATGCCGACAACAACGTCGTCCTGATCAAACGCGTTTTCGAACTCGCCAAGACCCATAAAATTTCGTATCAGGTCACGCCGGGCCACCGGGCGTCCGGCGGCACCGACACCGCCGCCATTCAGTTGACTCGCGGCGGCGTCGCCACCGTTCTGGTCAGCATCCCCAACCGCTACATGCACACGCCGGTGGAAATCTGCGACTTGCGCGATGCGGAAGGCGCGGTCAAACTGATCGTCGAAACCGTGGCGTCAATGAAACCCTCGGACAAATTCATCCCCGGGATCAATTGATTCATGGGCAAGCTGTTCCTGATTACCGGCAACGATGATTTCGCGGTCAAAAACCAGGTCCGCGAAATCGTCTGTACCCTCTGCGGCGATCCCCCGGACGACAATCCCGAGCTGGAAATCATCCGCGGCGACAGCGATGACCTGAAACCGGAAGAAATTCTCACCGCGTGTTATGCCGCGATTCAGACGCCGCCGTTTCTCTGTGCGGAAAAAAAAGTCTGGCTCAAACATTTTCAGCATTTTGAAAAAGTGCTGGAAAATTCCGGCAAGGAAGGCAAGGCCGGGCGCATCGACGAGATTACCGCGCTTATCAAAGCCGGACTCCCGGACGACGTGACCCTGATTATCGACGGTCCCGACATCGACAAGCGCAAGGCGTTCTTCAAGGCGTGCAAGGACCAGGGCGAAATCTTCATCTTCGAAAAAGCCGATATCACCTCGCGGGACTTTTCCCGCAATCAGTTTGTCCGTATTCAGGATCTCGCGGCGAAAGCCGGCCTGACCATCGAGCCGGATGCCGTCAGTTATCTGATGGAAACCATCGGCAGCGATTCCGGCCGGCTTACCACCGAGCTGGAGAAGCTGTCCTGTTTCCTCCTGCCGCGCAAGGATATCTCCCTGCAGGACTGCAAAAACATCTGCAGCCGGACGCCCGAAGCCATCAGCTGGGACTTTGCCAAAGCCCTGACCGCCCGCGATATTCCCCGGGCGCTGGAAATGGTCGATACGCTGGTTCAACAGCTCCGCAACGAACGTGGCAACAGCAGCAACAGCGAACTGTCGCTGCTGCATCAGGCGGTCAGCACGTTTCAGGAAATGGTTCAGACGCGTTGCGCCGCCGCCGAATTGGGCGTCCCGACCCGGCCCTCGAAAAACTGGTTCTACAATTTGCGGGAGGACGTGAAAGCGGCTCATGCCGACAATTTTTTGGTGCGGATTCACCCGTTCCGGGCCTATATGCTGTGCGAGAATGCGGCGTCTTTTTCCGACCTGGAACTGGTCAATGCAATGAATGCGTTGCTGAACGCCAACCGGCAGCTGGTTTCCGGCGGCGCGGAACCCCGGCTGGCGCTGGAACAATTGGTGTTGCGGGTGGCGGGGACTCGTCCCTCCGCCCGGGCTTGATCAATGTTCGAAAGCGAAGGCCGAAAACCCCGTGAACGGAAGGAAAATCGGGTTTTTAGCGGAAAAATTGCGCCGTGCTGTTGAAATTGACAAGAGTAGAAATATTGTTACTGTCTGGCTGATAAGAGTCTGCGGACGGTAAAATTCGGTAATTTCATACTGGGATAAAGATCGAGGAATTATGGGAAGATTAATGGTTCTCTCCGTACTGACGCTGGGCGTCATTCTGGCCGGCTGCAAGTCGGATCAAGACTATCAGACGCTCCGCCGGGACAAGGCGCAAAAAGATTTCGAAACCATCAGTAAACGCACCCTCCCCGCCGATAAAGTCCTGACTCTGCCGATGTGCGTCAACGAGGCGTTGAAGAATAACCTCGATCTGAAAGTCGAAGACTTGCAGACGCAGGTCAACAAGGAAAGCAAAACCGCCGCTATGCTCGGCATGCTGCCTCAGTTGACCATGACCTATAACCTTCAGACCCGGAGCAACCAGCCGGGATCCTCCAGTCAGGACCTTAAAACCGGCGAAACCAGCCTCCAGACCAGCCGGTCGTCCCGAATGACGGAAAACGACGAAAGCATGGAGCTCGGCCTTAGCGTGATCGACTTCGGTATGGCATACTTCAATTCCATTCAGGCTCAGGACAATATTATTCTCGGCGATACGCAGCGCCTCCGGGTTGCTCAGAATCTGATCTATGACATTACCAGAACGTACGTGGAAGTCGCCGCGACCCAGGATGCCATCGCCGTGACCAAGGATCTGGTCAAACAGTGCCAGGACATGGAAAAAGTCTTCGAGGCCTTGCGGGACAATCGCTCGATGTCCAACTTGCGCGTACTGGACGAACAAAAACGGTTCGTGGGACTCGAAAAACAACTGATGCTTTATCAGCGCAACTATGAAGATGCCTGTATCCGGCTGCGGACGTTGATGGGTTATTTGCCGTTGGAAGATATCACGGTCGACGCCTCGCTGTTGAAAAATTTCCGTTATAAGAATTTTCCGCCGGTGGAAAAACTCGAAGAAGCCGCGCTTTACCTCCGGCCGGAGCTGAGCAAGTTGGACATTCAACGTCACATCAATGTGATCGAAACCCGTAAATCCATTCTGGAAATGTTCCCCAACGTCAAATTGTTCACCGACTGGCAGCACAGTTCGAATCCGTTCCTCTACAAACAGAGCTGGTGGGATATCGGCATGAAAACCTCGTACGACCTCCTCCACCTGCCCTCGAAAGCGATGCATACTCAATCGCTGATGGAACAGAACGCCGAACTGGAAGCCCGGACCCGGGCGCTGTCGATCGCGGTGATGTCGGAAGTCCGGCTGGCCTACGTCAACATGATGGAAATGAAACGGATTTATGATCACCGCGCCCTGGCTTACAAGGTTTACCAGCAGCAGTTCGAGCTGGCGCGCAAGACGTACGCCGCCGGCAGTGCGCTTTCCCGGTTCGAACTCGACCGCATGGCGCTCGAAACGGTCGACCGCCGGATTCGTTGCGTTCAGGCCATGGGCGACCTCTACGTGGCATATTACCGGGTGCTGAACACGGTCGGCGTCAGTTCGCTCGAACAAAACGAAATCGACCATAACATCAATCATGCCAAACAGCTCGGCCTTCAGGCGGCAGCCAAAGCCGCCGGGGTGCAGGCGGCGGTCCGCTGAAGACGGAAATAACCAGAATACGGATTGAATATCATGAAAATGCAATCTCTTTTCAGAGCGATGGTAATGACAGGCTTGGCCCCGACGGTCATGCTGCTGGCCGGCTGCCAGAGTGAAGACACCTATCAGCAGAAACGGGCCGCCAATGCCCGCAACGACGGTTTTTTCATTGCCACCCGCGATGTTCCGAAGGGCGAAGTCTTTTCGCTGCCGACCTGCATCGAATACGCCTTGCGCAATAACCTCGATTTGGAAGTTTACAATCTTCGCGAACAGATCAGCAACGAACGCAAGACCGCGGCCGTGCTCGGCATGTTGCCGCAGGTCAATTTGAGCTATAACCTCGATGCCCGCAGCAACGAACCGGGGTCCAGCAGTTATAACATCTATACCGGCGCGCAGAGCTTGACGCCGAGCAAAAGCGAAGAAAAAACCAGCCGGACGTTCACCATCGACATGGCCCTCAGTACCATGGATTTGGGGTTGGCGTATTTCAACTCGATTCAGGCGCAGGACAACGAATGGATTCAAAATTCGCAGCGCAAACGCACCGCGCAGGAATTGATCTACAATGTGACCAAAAAATATTGTCAGGTCGCCGCCGCCCAATATGCCATTGAAACCACGGCCGCCTTGCTCGACCGGACCGGCCAGGTGGAAAATATCCTCGACCAGATTCAGAAAGACCGTTCCCTCTCCCCGGTCCGCGCCTTGGACGAAAAAAAGCGCTTTATCAACCTCGAAAAACGCCTGATGCAGTATCGCACCAGCTACGACAACACCTGTATCGAGCTCAAGGCGTTGATGGGCCTCCAGCCCAACCGGAAGATTAAAGTCGACACCGGTTTTCTGAAAAAAATGAATGAAATCAATCTGCCGCCGATTGACCAGCTTGAACAGTTGGCGTTGCGGGAACGGCCGGAACTGCGTCAAACCGACATCCAGCAGCATATCAGTATCGTGGAAACCCGGAAAGCGATCATCAAGATGTTCCCGAACACCCGGATTTTCGCCGACTACAACGATTATTCCAATAAATATCTCTATCACAACCGCTGGTGGAGCATGGGGTTGATGTCCACCATCGACCTGTTCTCGATTCCGCAGCAGATTGCCGAATACCGGACGCAGGATGCCAAAGTCAAAGCCATTGAAGGCAAGACGGTCGCGCTGTCGGTTTCGGTCATGAGCCAGGTCCGGCTGTCCTATGCCGCCATTCTGGAAAACAAGCGGCAGTATGAACTCGACAATAAAATCTTTCAGGCTTATTTCGAATATTATCAGGAAGTCCGCAAGGTATACGATGCCGGCGGCGACTATGCGGAAATCGACCTTGACCGGCTGGATCTGGAAACCGCCGACGTCAGTATCAACCGCGCGTTCTCGCTGGCCGGTTATTATCTGGCTTATTACCGGCTGATCAACAGCATCGGGCTGGATTCCATCGATCCCCAGGAAATGAAGCAGAAATTGAGTAATCTCGGACCGTTGAATACGGCGGTTCCGCCGAAAGTTGCGTCCATTGTTTCGACGCCGGTGGCCGCCGCCCGGTAAGATCGGATCCCGCTACTTTTTGCCGGTTTCCGGTAACGGTTTCGGCAGTGGTTTGAGATTGAATGTCACCACGATCGGATAGTGATCCGACCCGGTTTTTTCCCCTCGCTGCAAGCCGGTGAGTTCAATCGCCCCGGTGTAAAGACATTGATCGATCGGCACGCCGAGCGCGGGACACCATACCGGCCAGGTCGTCCGGAGCCCGTATTCCCGCATGGCGTTTTTAAAGTCCTCGCGCCCCGTCAGCCGCCGGTAAAAATACGACCACGGCGTGGTATTGAAATCCCCGATCGCAATCAGCTCGCCGCCCGGCACTTGTGTAAAGAAATAGGCCAGTTGCAGATATTGCAGTTTCCGATCCTGATGATCCCGTTGCCAGCGCGTCGAGGTCGGATGAATGGCCGCCAGCGAAAAAACCCGCCCGTCCAAGTGAAATTCCGCAAACAGCGCCGGATTATAGTCCCAGGTCCGCAACGGGTGGGTCGCCGCCGCCCGGTACCGGCTCAAAATAACGATCCGTGACAACTTCTGTTCCTGGGTTTCGTAATAAAACGGATAGGCTTTGACCAGCTTCGGCATTTTTTCCTTCCAGTCCGCCCGCGCCTCCACCAAAACAAGGAAGTCTGCGCCGGCGGCGAGAAATGTTTTTTCCGCCAACGTCAGATTCTGCTCGTAAATTTTTTCGCCGGTAACTCGTTTGATGTTGGCCGATAACAACTTATATTTTCCTGGATGAGCCTCGGAATAGTTCAGATACGGTGCCAGCAACGCTAAATTTACAATTAGCGCCACGCCGAAAACCGTCGCCGAAAACCAGCGCAAATACCAGATCGCCAGCGCCAGCCAGACCGCCAGAATCGCGGCGTATTGCAGCCGGAAATGCGCCGTCAGATCAACGCTCCAGTTCAGCGCTCCGAAAAAACCCAGGAGGGTCAGTCCGCTGGCCAGCCAGCCGATGCTCCAGAAGATTTTCCGTCCCCAGTGCCTGCTCTTTTTGGCGGTTTTTACCGCCGGCTTTTTCTTTTCTGCCATCATGTACTCAATCCTGTTTTACTGCTTTCTTTTTGACGGCGGCACTCGGTCCACCAAGCGGTTCCATATTCTTGTCCGGCGGAGCAAAACGCCCAGACCAGCAATCCGCAGAAACCAATAAAAATTACCATGCTTTGCCCAATCAATACCAGCAACGTCCAGAGGCCGAGAAAACCCAGCACCGCCGGTTGTCGCCGCAAAATCAGAACCATTCCGCCCGCCAGTACCGGCCACAATAAAAAACGGAGCCGAAGCATCACATGATAATAATCCGTCCACCCGGTCCGAATAAAATCGCAGAAGCGGCCGTCCCAGCAAAAGAGCGGCAATTCCGGGGAACAGATTACGATAATATAGCTCGCCACTGCCGCAATTTGCCAGTGGCAGAGCCGACGCCAGAGCGGATTACATGCCAGTACGGCAAAAACGCCGAATAGCGCCGGCAGTAAAAAACGGTAGGGTTGCCCGGTTAAGTATCCGCAGAAAAACAACGTTAGCGGCGCAACCCACAAAATCAGGATATTCCGCAAAACCCGGTCCGAAAAGAAAAACAGCGATACCAGCGCCAGCGAATAATAAAGGAAATGGATCTGAAAGTAATATTCCGCAACATGAAATACGTTTTTCCATTGAAACCCCGCATAAACTTCTTTTCCGTGCAGCACATAGGGAAAAATCAGCGGACTGCCGAAGTTAATCTGATTCACTGCCAGTTGCCCGGAAAACAACAGTAGAAAGCCCAGTATAGTCAGAGCCAGCATCCGGATGGAGTAACGCCATTCCGTCAGTTGCCGGTCGCTTCGCCAAAACAAATAGATCAGCAGTGGAGCAAACATGATATTATTGATTCGAACCAGACACGAAAAACCAAACAGCAACCCGATGCACAAATAGCGCCGCCCGGACGGCCTCCAGTACAAAATCAACAAGATCGTCAGCATCAGCGTCGGCACGGAAACCGTTTCGCTCATCGTATTGAATCCGGTCAAAATACATTGATAGTTGGTAAATGAATATGCCTGAAAGTCCCAACACCAGGAAATAACCGCCAGAGGATTCGGTATTTCAACCGGAAAATAAAACCGCGGCGCCGCCAGCCACAAGAGTGCCGCCGCCAAGCTGAGCCACGCCGACCCGGAAATTTTTTTGACGATAAAGTAGAACATTACCAACGTTCCCGGCATTAAAATCAGCGCGGACAGCCAGCTCAACAGAGGCACCAGATCAAACATCGTCTTGGCCTGCAATAACAGGATGAACGGAAGATAATACAACGGATGCCCGATGGTCATGTTGAACGGGGTTGAAAAATCCCACGCCAGCAGATCCTTCGCAATCCGGAAATAGGCAAATTCATCCCCGGGAAAACGATATTGTCCCCGTGCCCAGTAGCCCAAAAAAACCAACAGCCAACTGTAACTACCCGCCAAAATCAAACCGATACAAAAAAGATCTGTTTTGCGCTCGGATTTCCGAGTTCGATTCCGCCAGTACCAAACCCCGCCCCCGATCCCGGCCGCGATAAACAAAAGACTCCCGCCCAATAGCCCGTCATTCCGGACAAATTGTATTTCCGCTCGACCGGAACGGTTTTTAAACACCCGCGCTTCCGGCGCAATCCAACAACGCCGTCCGCCGGCTTCCAGCGGAAAAAATTCCGCCTGACGATAAAGGGACCCTTTTTTGTAAAAACCGGTCATCCCGGCCGCTTCCGGCAGTTTAAATGGTTGATCGGTAACAAATAAAATCCGGCTGGAAAAACTCGGTTCCGCCCAAATCGGGGTATCCGGTTCAATGATCGGCGGTTCGGCGGCGGCAACACGATTCCCGCCCAGCAGAATCAACATCAAAACAATCAGAATGCTTCTCATCTTTCCGCTTGCTCGAATTTCATTTCAGCGCCACGATTTTTCCATAAACGCCGCCAAGCGCGGCACCCATGCCTGCAACGAATACTTTTCCGCCTCCAGCCGCGCGGCGTCCGCCAGGCGCTCCCGTAGCGCGGCATCGCAATACAATTGCTCCAGCGCGGCGCCCCACTCGTCCGGCGTTCCCGCCAGCAGACCGTTACGGCCGGAATCGATCACATTCCGATTCTCGCCGATCGGGCTTGCCACGGCGGGAATTCCCGCCGCAAAATATTGTAACAATTTAAACGCCGATTTGCCTCGCGCAAACAAATCGTCCGGCAACGGCATCACGCCCACGTGCGCTTGCCCCAGCAGCGCGGTTTCCGCCTCGGGGCTCCAATCGACGAACCGCATCCGCACCCCTTCCAGCGCCCGTTTCGACAGTTCTTTCCGGGCAATCACCAGCAGTTCGAAATCCATCCGCGTGGCCAGCTGCTGCCAAACCGGCCGCAGTTGTTCCAGATACCGGTAAGTGACCGGCGTTCCGATCCAGACGATCGTAAATACCGGGAATTTACCGGCAATATGACGGTACGGCTCCGGATCGAGCGCCGTCGGAATCCGTAACACGTTCGGATTCAACTGCGATACCTTTTCTTCAAGAAACGAATTGGCGACAATCACCCCGGCGGCATTTTCGGTCAGCGCGTCATATTTTCCATATAAAAACGAACTGTGCGCGTACTTCTCCCAGACATTGTCGTCGAAATTCAACAGATATTTTTTCCCGCGCAGAAACCATTTTTCCATGCCCCACGGCCAGTACGGCAACAGTTCGTATTCGACCATCATTCGGGCATCCGTCCGCAGCAACGCCGCCAAACGCCGTCCGTACGCGCCGATCAACGCCCCCGGATTCGGCCGCCGCCCCGTATAGAGCCGCCGCAGATATTCATCTTCGAAAAACGGTGAAATCGTTACCTCATAGCCGATTGCGGTCAAGCCGGGAAGATAGTTGTAAAAACGATGCCGACTGGACGCCCCCAGCTCCCCGTAGCGCGTCAGCATGGTGATTTTTTCTTTCACTCTACGCTCCCTCCGGGCGCCCGGAAAGCCTGCGCGGCCTCCCTGCCCCAATCCCACAGCGCCCAGCCCAGCGCCGCCAGCAGCGCCGCCGCCAGCAACCATTGCATCCCGTCGTACAACATGACCAGAAACAGCGCCAGAAACAGCATTTTGCGCCAATCCTTCCGCAGACACCAGAACGCCGCCGCCAGCACTGGCCCCGTCAGCATGATTTTAAGCCATGGCGACGGCTGGCCGACTCTTGACGCCAAGTGTTGCCAGTTCAAATCCACCGGCAGAATCGGAATGACCCAGAACAGCATCACCGCCGCCAGTATCACCCGATGCCTCTTTTTCCCCTCCGTCCAGACGGACGAACAGACCAGCCCGGCCAGAATTCCCGGATAGACCGCCAGCAGAAACCGGTAGTGAAAACCCTGAAAATTAAAACAGCAGAAAAATAAAATCGTGGGAATCGTCCACCAGATCAACAAGTTCCGCGTCCTCCGGTCGACCGTCAACAACATCCCGAGCACCCCCGGAACCAGATAAAAACCCTGCGTCCGGAAGTAATAGACCAGCATTCCGGCGAAATATTGCAGCCCGACTTTCCCCTGCCCGTATTCCTGATGCAGTGCGTACGGCGTACGGAACGGACTTCCCAGCTGAACGGCGTTGACCACCAACTGCCAGACGAAGACGACCCCCGCGCCGCCGATTGCCAGCGCCGCCATTTTGAGCAAATATTTCCGGTCGGCCGCCAGCCGGTCCCGGTCGGTCAGCCAGAACCAGTACGCCAGCAGCGGCGCCAGCAGTAAGTTGTTCATTCTCACCAGCATGGCGAACCCGAACAACAGCCCGACGGTCAGGTATTTTCTCCCGCCGCCGCGCCAATAGGCCGCCAGCACCGACGCGCCCAGAACCAGATTGACCGACGCCCATTCGCTCAGCGAATTGAACCCGGTCAGACACAATTGATACGCCTGAAAAATATAGTCGGAGTGATGAATCCCCAGTGGACTGAATGTCGACCCCTGAAACGGCAGTTCCGCCATGATAAAAATCCGGGGCAGCCATTGCCACAGGGCCAGGGCCAGAAAGGCCTTCCAATCCGAGCCGCCGATCTTTCGGAGCAAAAGAAACGCCAGAATCAGGGTTAACGGAGTCATCGCCAGCGCCGAAAAATAGCTGATGACGAACGAAACCGCCGGCAGATGATCAACCCCGATCAACGCCAGAAACGGCGTACAACACAGCGGATAGCCGATCGTATAGTGAAAGGCTTCATGAAAATCGCCCCGTAAAAAACATCCGGCAATTCGAAAATATTCCCCTTCGTCGGTCATACTCTGCGCGACGCCCGGATACATGCTGAAGAAGATTTTCAGCCAGGCATAATGCCACAAAATCAATGCAAAGATCAAGAGCGCCGGACGCTTTATCCAGCCCTGTTCTCCATCCGGATTGCGCCGGAAAAATGCCGCCGTCAATAACGCCCCAAGTAACAATAAAATAACCGATATTGTCAAATGAACGCCTTTTTGCGGGTCCGTTATTTTCGGACCTTTTTCCGTCATTTGCCATTCCGGGGCGGCCCAGAAAATTTGACCGTTATATTTTACTTTATAGAATATTATTTCGCTTGATACCACGAAGGTCTGAAAAACGATCGGCTGGGTTTCGATGACGGAAAGAGTTTCCGAACCTGTCATTACGCCGACCGGTTTTTCATTCAGATCCGGCTTTTCCATGATCAAGGTTCCCGCCGGAAACGTCATTTCATCTTCAGCGGCCCAACCGGAAAAAGTCCAGCCGACAAATAACAGAAATATGGTTAATATCTTTATTTTCATATCGTTGTTACTTTTTTTATTTCCGTCATTTCGCCGTTGTTTTACTTTTCAACATCTTCTTTTTACTTTTTACCGGACGTTTTATCCGTTCTTTTTTTCACTGTCTTGTCTGCGGTTGCCGATGGCATAAATGCAGCAGATAATAACGGACCAGTTTTAAAAGATACGTTCCCAGCGCCCGGAAAACCGTTTCTCCGTTTTCAACCTTTACTAACATTTCTTCCGTATAAGAACGAAAGATCTGGCGCGAGGCCACACCGCCGGTACGGAAAAAAGCGATCTTTTCCGGCAGATAAACCGGCTGAATTTTATAACGGTGAATAGCCCGGTACATGAAATCGTAGTCCGCCAGAATTTTATACCAGAGCCGGTATTTGCCGATCCGATCATAAACCGCCCGCGGACAAAACATCGACGGATGCGGTGCAAACGCGCCGCAACGCAAGTTGCCTGGACGCCATCCTTTGACGGTTCCCTCCCCGTAACCGATATCGCCCCAGAAGATATGATTCGACCAATCTTTTCCCGTCATGGCGGCCGCCACCTTGGCGAACGCGCCGGAATAATACCAGTCGTCGGAATTGATGATTCCGATGATGTCGCCGGTGGCCTTTTCGATGCCTTTGTTCATGGCGTGATAAAGCCCGTAATCGGGTTCGCTGACCCAATACGCCAGTTTATCCTGATACTTTTTAATCAGATCGACGGTGCCGTCCGTCGATCCGCCGTCAATAATCAAATATTCCACCGGTCCGTCATATTCTTGAGAAATAACGGATTTTATCGTTTCTTCGAGCGTGGCAACGCTGTTAAAAGTAACGGTTATAACCGTTATTTTTAATTTTCCCGTCATTTTTCCACCTTGGGGTTAAAGATATTCCGGGTCATAAGATACTTGTCCGCAACGGTTTTTGCCAGCTCGGATCAACCGCCGCCAGCACCATCGCCGGGTCGATTGCCGCAATACAGGGATAGGGGTCGTCCGGACGCCGCGCGTATCGGCATTTCCAATTGCATCCAAAACACGGCATTCTCCGGTAGACGGCCATCGGCGCCGAACTCGTCCCTGCCGGATATGGCAAAAAGCGCCCCCACTGGCCGCCGCCGAGCAACGCAACGGCGGGAACGCCGCAACGCGCCGCCATATGCATGGCGCCCGTATCATTCCCGATCAGAAATTGCGCACCTTTTATTAATTCCAGCAATTGAAGCAAGGTGGTCTGCCCGGTTAAATCCAATACGTTCCGCGCCGGAATCGCGGCGGCAATCCGTCCCGACGACGACCGGTCCGCCGTGCTGCCGCAAATGACCGGCCGCAAGTCGGACGGCAACCCCTGAATGACCGTCGCCAGCCGTTCCGGAGGCCAGCGCCGACCGGGATCCGCCGCTCCGGGAATAACTAAAAAGTAAGATTGCCCCGTCCACTTATCCGGCAATGTTGTTTTCCGTTCCGGCATAACAAAAACGTCATTTTGTGGTTGTCCGGTAACTCTTTCGTTAAAAATCCGGGCGATTTCCTGTTCGTGGGGCGTTTCCGCCGGTAACGTCAGCAGCTCCGAATACCAGTGATCGCTCCAGCGCATCAGGCGGGGATTGATGCTGCGGGCATCGCTGCGCCAGGCCACGCGATGCGGCGCGGCGCACCAGCGGGTAATTTGGTCTTCCACCAGAAATTCCCGGGCAAAGCGCGGTTGAAGTACCAGGTCGAAGCCGGTTTTTCGGAGTTGCGTCAATAACTCGCGGCGATAAACGTTATCGTGCAGAAAGCGGACCGGTTCGCAGGAAAGCACCCGATCAAAGGAAAGTAACGCGGGCGCGGCATCGCTCCACAATGCATTGGCCAGCAGGGTGACTTCCGCATCCCGGTAAAATTGTCGCATCGCGGCGGCAAAAGGCAGCCAGAGAAAAAAATCGCCGATTCCGTCTAGCCGGACAATCAGAATCCGACGCCGGGAGTCCGGTGCGGCACGTCGGATCCGACGCCGGTAAAAACCGTCGCCGCCCAACTGAAAAAGCTGTCGGATTTTCTCGGAAAAGCGCATCGGAAGCAACCTGTCATTCTGGCGTTATTTTACCGTTATTTCTTCTAACACATTTATGGTAAACGAAAAGCAAATCTGTTAAAACGTCAGACCATCAGATATCGATTGGCCATGGTAATGCCGCTCATCATGGCGCCGGTAATGCCCAGAAACCCCTGGTCGGTACCGCAAATAAAGAGATTGGGCAGATGCGTCCGGCCGTTACGCAGTTTGATCGGCGAACCATAAATCGCCCCGTTGATATGACCTGTGAACCGGGAGACTGTCCGCGGGGAAAACGCATCGCGAAACAGCATATTCTCCTTTAGTCCCACCGCGCCGGTCACTTCTTCCGCCAGCGCCAGCAGCCGGGTAAAAACCTGTTCTTTGGCAACGTCATAACGTTCTTTAACCTGCTGATGCCAGAATTGATGGTTGGCCAGCACCGAAATCCGCAGCATCGGTTCCGGTTTCCGGTCTTCCGGCAGAAATTGGAAGTGATGCGGAAAACAGATCAGACAACTGTTGAAATCGCAGAGGTCCTGCGGATCGCGATACGCCAATTTCCGCTGGCGGTTGAAAAAAATCACCGTTCGTTCGGAATGAAAATCAAAGTCGGGGCGCGGAATAATCATCGCCTCGAAATACGCCAGCGTTCCGGCCGGCGGAAGCTGTTCCGCCGGAGGAGGATCGGAACACAGTTTGCCGGTTTCCACGCTGCCGGCGGAGGAAAGAATATTGCTGGCTTCGATCAACTGTCCCGTCTCGCCGGCTTCCACCCCGATAGCCCGGCCGCCCCGACAGACGATGCTTTTTACCTTGCAGTTGAGCAGCAGCGCCCCGCCCGCTTCGAGAAAACGTTCTTTCAGCAGCGTCAGCAGATGCCGGATGCCGGTTTCCGCCGGACGGCAGAAGCCTTCATGAAAAATGCTGCGGTACATGACGACAAACGAATACCATTCCATGTCTTCTTCGCTGGGACTGCCGTAAAACATTACCGGAGTTAAAAGCATTTCGACCAGTTCCGGAGCATGAAAATAGGTTTTCATGACCTCGCGGGCAGTACGGCCGGTATCGACCACCTGATTGATGTCGTATTCGGAAATCGCCTGATTGAAGCGGTCGAAAGCGTCGATTTCGGACGGAAATTCGCGGTCTACGGCGGCGCGGAAGACGGCAAAATCGTTGCTGAACTCCAGTCGGTGGTCCGGAAACACGATTTCGGACGTTCGCTGTTCCCTCAACTTCAGCGCATCGTAGGGAATCCGCAACTGCCGGAGCAGCTTCAACAACGGCATGGCGTTGGACGCGCCCTTGTGGACGAAATTCGTCATGGCGTGCAGACCGGTTTCCAGGCGGAAATTATGTCGGTCGAAATAGGAATTCAGGCCGCCTTCCCGATAATGCTGTTCGCAGATGCAGACTTTTTTGCCGAAATGAGCCAACCGAATCCCCGCCGCCAGACCGGACATTCCGGCGCCGATAATCACGGTATCATATTTCATCGAATTTTACCCCCGCCACCTGCAATTCGCTCAATTTCACATCGATATCGCTGCGCCGCAGATTATTTTCAATCTCTCCGATCAGTTGGCTGACCTGATCGAATTCCCGGTCGTTGGGGTCGATTTTCGGCATGCCGATCGCATCCACCCGCCGCAGCAGTTCTTCCACCCGCATATCGCTCATGCCGTAGGCCGGATGAAAAACCGCATTGCCTTTCTCCGGATCGACACTCTCCACCACGGCATCGGCCGCAATCAGCTTGCTCAAAACCTGGCGCGTGAGGCCGATGGACATATGACAGTATATGGAAATCTGATGGACGTTGAGCGGCTTGCGGTGCGCCTGAAAATTTTTAATCAGCAGCGCGGCGGTCTTTACCGCGAAGGTCCGGAACGCCCGATGGCTGATCCGGTCGGTATAAATTTCAAACTCGAAATTCTCCGAATTCTGATGGGCGAACGACAATTCCGCCCCGAACAGGAAAATCAGCCAGCTCGCCTGTAGCCAGATCAGGAACAACGGCAACGCCGAGAAACTGCCGTAAATGGCGTTGTAACTGGACAACGTCAACTGGAGCAAAATCACCGACTCCTGCAAAATCTGGAACAGCGATCCGCTGAACAGTCCGGCGATAAACGCCGAATACCAGTCGACCCGGGTGTTCGGAATATAGACGTAGAGCAGCGTAAACATCAGCCATGACATGGCATACGGAAGCAGTTTGAATCCCACCATTGCCATCGGGTTGAACAGCGACTTCAACTGCGGAAACCAGGCGTCCAGTTGATGCAGATACGCCGTCACCAGCACATTGGCGCTGCTGGAAAAAATCAGCATCAGCGCGGCGAAAAACATCAGTACCAACGCCGCCGTCGTCCGACTGAACACCGTCCGGCCCTTTTTCACCCGCCAGATGTGGTTGAGCGACGTTTCGATGTTGCCGAACATTTTGCCCACCGTGTAGATCAACACCAGCACCCCGACGCCGGCGATCATCCCGCCTTTCGTTCGTTGCAGCATCGATTCGGCGAACACGAAGATCTGTTTGATGATCGGACCTTGCTCGATGAATTTCTGCTCCAGATAGGTTTTCAGCGCCAGGTCGAACCCGAAGCCCTTGGCCAGGCCGAACAGCAAAGCAACCACCGGAACCACCGACAACATGGAATAAAAGGTGATCGCCGAGGCCCGGAGCTGGCAATGGTCGCCGATAAAATCCCGGACGGCCAACACCAGCACCCGCAGAAATTTTATGGCTATTGATTTCCAGCGCGGCAGTTCCGACAGCCGAAACGACCACAGACCTTCTTCCAGATAACCATAAATTTTGCCTTGTCGCATGCTGTTTTCTCCCGTCCGAATTTTCTACGACGACAAACTGTTGACGAAAAGTTTGATCTTATTCACGGCTTCGACAATGTTTTCCATCGAAGACGCATACGAACACCGCACAAACCCTTCGCCGCTGGGCCCGAATGCCGTTCCCGGCACCACCGCCACCTTCTGTTCCTGCAACAGCCGGGTCGCGAATTCCAACGATTTCAGCCCGGTTCCGCTGATTCGCGGCCAGGCGTAAAAGGCTCCTTTCGGCATCAGACACGGCAATCCCATTTCGTTCAGCCGGTTGACAATCACATTCCGCCGCTGGCAGTATTCATGCCTCATTTTTTTCATTTCCGGTTCGCCGTGCGCCATGGCTTCCTCCGCTCCTTTTTGAGCGGTAACCGCCGCGCACATCATCGAATATTGATGAATCTTCATCATGGCGTCGATCAGCGGCGCCGGACCGCAGGCGTAGCCGATCCGGAATCCGGTCATGGCGAACGCCTTGGAGAAGCCGTGCAGAAAAACCGTCCGTTCCCTCATGCCCGGCAGCGAAGCAATCGACGGCTGACGGTCTTCATAGGTCAGTTCGGAATAAATTTCATCGCTGATTACCAACAGATTGTGTTTGATGGCAATCCGGGCGATTTTTTCCATCTGTTCCTTATTCAGCGTCGCCCCGGTCGGATTGCAGGGAAAACTCAAAATCAGGGCTTTGGTGCGGGGCGTGATTTTCTTTTCAATCTTTTTGGGATCGATGGCGAATTCATCTTCTTCCCAGGTCGGAATCGCCACCGGAATCCCGTGCGACATCAAAATTTCGGCGCGGTACGCCACAAAGCTCGGTTCGTGGTAAATCACTTCGTCGCCCGGATTGACAATTGCCCGGATAATCAGGTCCAGCGCTTCGCTGACTCCAACCGTAATGATACATTCTTTTTCCGGATTGTATTCGACCTTGAAACTGTTGCCCACGTATTGACAGATTTTTTTCCGCAACGACAGCAATCCCAAGTTGGAAGTATAGGAAGTGAATCCCTTTTCCAACGAATAGATCGCGCTTTCGCGGATGGTCCACGGCGTCACGAAATCCGGTTCGCCGATCCCCAGCGAAATCACATCGGCCATATTGTTGACCAGTTCGAAAAAGTCCCGGATGCCACTCTTGGGAATGCCGCGGATATGTTCGGCTATCCAATGTTCAGGGACTGATTTTAAGTCTTTCATTTTGAACCTCATCATGAATCATTTTCCCGGCTTCTTTGTACTTCTTCAACATGAAATGAGTTGAGGTGGAAGTAACCCCGGCCATGGTGGCCAGTTTGCTGGACACAAAAAATGCCACTTCCTGCAAGGTATTGCCGGATACCTCAATGCACAAATCGTAACCTCCACTCATCAGGTAAACATCCGATACGGAAGGAAACTTGCTGATCCGACGGGCGATATCGTCGAAACCGCCGTCACGCTGCGGCGTCACTTTCACTTCGATAATCGCTTTGACTTTGTTTTCCGTCAGTTTATCTTCGTTAATCACCGCGGTATAACCCTTGATGACGTCATCTTTTTCCAGTTTTTTGATTCTGGCCGCAACGGTTTTTGAGTCGGTTTGCAGCCTTTCGGCGATTTCTTCGACGCTGATCCGCGCGTTATCGGTCAGCAAACGTAAAAGTTCTTTGTTGATGTCCATCGCTTGTCTTCCTTATGATTTCGCACTTTCCCTGCTAAATAAATGGCACAAAAAAGAAATAAAACAGCGGAGCATTCAGTAACAGGCTGTCAACCACATCCAACACCCCGCCCATGCCCGGAAAAATCCGCCCGGAATCTTTCACTCCGACAATCCGCTTCATCACCGATTCCGCCAGATCGCCCGCAAAACCGCCTAAAAACAGCACCGCTCCGGCAATCACCGGAATCGTCATGCTTTGCAAACCCAGCATATATTTCCACAACACCACACTTAATACCACGCTCAAAATCAAACCGCCGATCGTTCCTTCCCAGGATTTTTTCGGGCTGATCGACGGCACAATCTTGTGATTATGCCCTTTCAACAACCAATTAAACAGCGTTCCTGTCAAATATGCCCCGGTGTCGCCGGATTTCGTGACCAGAATCAAGTACAGCAACAAATAGTTTCCCGGCAACGAATGCTGTCCTTTTCCTTCATAAATCATCACTAGCGGCAGCAACGGCAACACAATCAGCGCCAGCGCCGGCAGCGAATTCAGAATTTTTTCAAAATAATTCCGACTGTTTCCGCAAAACAGTACCGATACCCAACACGCCACCGCGATCACGGAAATCATCACCAGCGCCCGAACATGCAGATCGCTATGAAAACTGTTGATGACAAAACATAACGCCACAATCAGCGCCCCGGCAATCGCTGTCGCCCGACGGAACGACTTTCTCCCCAGTTGTTCCGTCAGCGTCAGAAATTCCCACACGCCTCCGTAAGCCAGTCCTGCGGCAAACAGCATGAAAGCGATCCGCGCCGGCAGCGAATTCCATAAAACCGACGTCAGAAAAAACGCCATCAACACCACAAAACTGCACGTCCGAAAACCCATTATGACACCGTCCCTCCGTAACGTCGTTCCCGATGATAAAAACTATCTACCGCTCTGGTCATTTCTTCCCGATCGAAATCCGGCCATAATTTATCTGTAATATATAGTTCGGAGTACGATAACTGCCACAACAGAAAATTACTCAACCGCATCTCTCCGCTGGTCCGAATCATCAGATCCGGGTCCGGAATATCCGGAGCATAAAGATACTCCGAAAATCGGTTTTCATCCAGTTCCGAAAGATTTAATTTTCCATCGACGGCCGCCCGAGCAATTTTTTGAGCGGCATCGACGATTTCCGCCCGCCCGCCGTAATTCAACGCCAATACCAGCGTTCCCCCGGTATTGTTGGCCGTGGCAATCATTTCATCTTGAAGCGCCTGATTCGTGGCCGGCGGCAACTGTTCAATCCGCCCGATCGCCCGCAGCCGCAACCGATTTTTCATCAAATCTTCATGATGCAGATGCAAAAACTCTTTCAACAGCTCCATCAGACCATCTACTTCTTCCTGAGGCCGTTTCCAGTTTTCGGTACTGAACGCATAAAGCGTAAGATACTCGATGCCGAAATCGCCGATCATTTCCAGCAGCCGGCGAACCGCGTCCGCCCCGGCTTTATGACCTTCCAGACGTTCCAAGCCACGCTGTTTCGCCCAGCGGCCGTTGCCATCCATAATGACCGCCAGATGGCGAAGTTTCCGCTCACTTTTGAGAACCATAGAAGCGATCCTCAATCATCAGACATAAAGTATGGTAAACCGGCAGATGATATTCCTGAACCAGAAATGTTTCTCTCGCCGGCACATTGACCAGACAATCTACCAGTTCGGCACATTTTCCGCCGCCCTCCCCGGTCAACGCGATCGTTTTCAATCCTTTAACCGCGGCAATCTTCAAAGCATTGACCACGTTCTTCGAATTGCCGCTGGTCGTAATGCCAACCAACACATCGCCGGGCTGTCCCATTACAAAAATCTGCTGGGCAAAAACCATCTCCGCCGCCACGTCATTGCTGAAAGCACTCGATAGCGCCGGCGCACCGGTCAAGGAGATCGCCGGTAGACCGCCCTGCAACCGGGCCGCCATCGCTTCTCCTTCTTCTCCATAACGTTCCTGCAACTGCCGCTGAAATTCCGCGCCGACCGGACGCTTCAGAATAAAACCTTTCATCAGCTCGCCGACAATATGTTCGGAATCCGCCGCGCTGCCGCCGTTACCACAGAGATAGAGACGGTGTCCCTGCTCGTAAGCGGAAATGATCAGCTCGGCCGCCTGTTCGATTTTTCCCGCGATTTTCTGTAGTTCCGGATGTCTCTTCAACAAATCTTCCAGAAAAATATTCATGGTCCGCCCGCTGTTAATAAATTGTTAATTTAACATACATTGCTTCTGTGAATAAACCAATCTCCACAACGTTTCCGTTTTGTCCACATGGTTATTGCCGATTTATGATCATTCCAAGTCCCTGTCATTATGCCTTACTATAAAGTTTTCCACAGAATTCACAGGGTATAATAATAGGGCTGATTTCTCTTTTTTAATAAAGAAATTCATTATATCAGAACCTGTAGACAGTTGGGAACCTTCCCGGAAAATCTTCCGTTTCGGGTTTGCAAAACCAGTGAATATATACTTAATTATGTAAATTTGAAAGAGATCTTGAAAGTTAACATAAAGGGCAATGACGAGATGAAACTGACGGTTAAGAAAGACAAGCTCTTTAAGGCACTTCAAAAAGTTACCAACATTATCGGTTCGAAATCCACGCTGCCGGTTCTGGGCAACGTTCTGTTTGAAGCCAAAGGAAATCAGCTGACCCTGACTTCCACCGACCTGGAAATCCGGATTACCACCACCATCGAAGCTCAAGTGGAACGGGAAGGCCGGACCACCATTCCGGCCAAGAAGATCAGTTCGCTGGTGGCCCGTTTTATCGACGACAGCGTGCTTCTCGACTGCAACGAAAAGCATCATACCGACATCGTCTGCGGTTCCGCCAAGTTCAAACTTTTCGGTCTTCAGCCGGACGATTTCCCGGTGGCTCCTGAATTTACTCCGATTAAAACGTTGAAATTCAAGGAAGCCGATCTGCTTCGGATCATGGATCAGATTTCTTATGCCGTCAGCCTCGACGACTCCCGCAAGGTTCTGCACGGTATTCTCTGCTCGGTCAAGGACAATACGTTTACCGCGGTGGCAACCGACGGCAAACGGCTGGCCCTGGTGGAAAAATTGCCGCTCTCCTTTACTGGTGCCGAAGGTGACAGTATTGTGCCGCTCAAAAGTGCTGCCGAACTGAAGCGCGTACTGGAAAAAGAAGGTGAAGTGACCTTGGAAATGGGCGATAAACAGGCCCGTTTCAAGACCAGCGGCGTGGAAATTTTCACCAAGTTGATCGAAGGCAATTACCCGAATTACCGTCAGGTGATTCCGGCGGCTTTTACCAAGACCATCGATATTCCGGTGAAAGATTTCATTGCCAAGCTCGAATTGGTGTCGATTGCTCTGGCCGACACCAGTGCGTTCATTAAATTGATTTTTGAAGAAGGCAAGTTGAATTTTTCCGCTGCCAGCAACAATGTGGGGGAAGGCGCCGACTCCATTGCTATCAACTACAGCGGCGATCGGATGGAAATTTCTTTCAATCCGGTATTTCTGGCGGACCCGTTCAAACATACCGATGCCGATAAGATTCATATGAAACTCAATGACGCTTTCTCGCCGGTGGCGATCGAAAGCGGCGATGGGTTCCTCTATGTGATTATGCCGATGCGCAATCGCTGAGGACGTTCTTTGCCATGTTTTTTACGGCCGTATCCGGGATCGGGTACGGCTTTTTTATTTTCTGAGGTTCGCAAAGTTTTTTCCGAAAATTCATTTTTTGACGTTTGCGTAAAGAAAATCGGATATGATCAAACAAATTACATTACGGCAATTCCGCAACTATGAGGAGTTGGATTTGTCGGTGACGGCTCCGGTCAATGTTTTGATCGGCAATAACGGCCAGGGAAAGTCGAATCTTTTGGAAGCGATTTTCTTTCTTTCCATGCTCCGTTCGTTTCGGACTTCTCAGGTCAGAGAGTTGAAAAAGATCGGGTCCGGCGGCTTTTATATTGGGATGGAAGCGGATTCCGGCCGCGGTTGGAGTGAAAAACTGGAAGTGGAATACGGCGATCTGCGTAAATTGCAGATCGACGGAGTGAACGTCAACCGTTCCAGCGAGTTTATCCGGCGGTTGCGGACGGTGGTATTTTCTCCGGAAGACATTCAAATTGTCACGGATAATTCTTCTTATCGCCGACGTTTTATCGATATGTTCGTTTCTCTGCTCGAACCGGTCTATATGTTGTCATTGCAACAGTATTTAACGGCGCTGAAAGCGCGGAATATCGCGTTGCGGTGTCATCACCCGGATGAAGCCATGGTCAAAGCATACGAGCCGATTATGGCGGAGAATGCCGCCGTCATTATTCATTATCGTTCTCTCTATCTCCGGCAGTTGGAAGCGGAGATCGGCAAATTATTGTCGGAGTTTCACGGTCTGAATAAGATTTTTAATATCCGGTATCGGGCGGATATTGACGGAACGGTCGAAGATTTGCAAAAAATTCTGGATTCCGGACGAAGACGCGATCTGGAACGCGGTTTTACCGGTTGCGGTCCGCAGCTGGACGAGATCGATCTGATGTTTGACGGCAAATTATTGCGCAGTTTCGGATCGACCGGACAATGCCGGTTGATTTCCTTATGTTTGAAAATGGCGGAAGTCAATTTGCTCTCGGAGACGATGAAAGAGGAGAAAAATAAACTGATTGTCCTGGTGGACGACGTGACGGGAGAATTGGACGATCCGACCCGGCGTTGTTTCTTTGACGTCATCAATCGGGCAGGTCAGTCCTTTTTTACTTTTACCAGTCATCCATCCGATATTTATTTTGAAAAAGCGTCATTTTTTGAGGTTAATAACGGTAAAATAACGGTAAAAGAATGATTACTTTTCTTCATCCCTACGATGTCTGGTATGCTTTGGTGATTGTCTTTCTGGCGGTTTTTACGATTCCTTTTTTGATCTGTTCGCAGATTCTCCGGATCGGACGGAGAAAAAGAAAACAGAGATTTTTGACAAAATTCGGATTGTCACTGTTGTTGATGTTTGTTTGTGCCGTGGCTCATGATAACAGTTTTGGTACCATGATCTGTTTCTGGTTATTTTTTCCTCTGGATATTATTCTGGCTCTTATCATGGATTATGGTTGGAATAAGCCGGACCTATTTACTTATCTTGCCGTACCCATTGCGGCATGGCTTTATTTTTATCTTTATCTCTCGATTATTTTTCTTTTTGACCGAAAAATATTCTGGAAGTGGAGTCGCAAAGGAAAACGCCTCCAGCGACGAATCAGTTATCGTTCAAAGAACCGATAACGTTTTATTGAGTAGCGATAAGCTCAATAAAAAATAACGGTTATTTTTTTAAAGATGACGGAAATGAAAATAATTGGTTGTCTCAATCTCTTTTTTTGTCATAAAGAGTGGTATAAAAAAGTTTATAATGTTATTAAAAATAACGTTACATTTGGTAACTTAAATGATGATTAGAAATAACCGATAAGTAACGGAAATAAATGACGGAAAAATAACATGTTTTTGAATAACAATGAGTTATATGAACTTGAAATTCTTCGTCATATTGAAATAACGCCGCAGTTGAATAATCGTCTTGCGGCAAAAGAAATTAAGGGAAGCGTTCGTCTGGCGCATGATCTGCTGACTCGCATCGGTAAAAAAGGCTGGGTTCGGATCGAAAAAGTAAATTCCAGACGTTGGGATTATTATTTAACGGCGAGCGGGGTAGCTCGAAAAAATGAACTGGCGGCGGCGCAATGGCGTTTTGCGGTACAGATTTATCGTGATATCCGTCAGGCCGGACAAAGACTGGCTCAATTGTTCGAAGCCCGACAAATTCGCCAGGTTGCGTTGTTTGGAATCAGTGAAATAACGGAAATCGCGTATTTATGTCTGATGGAACGTCAATTGTCGGTAAGCGCGGTATTTTCCGACCGGATGCCGTCATTTTTTGGGATACCGGTCCGGAGCACGGCGGCAATGACGGAAAACGTTGCCGCCGTGGTTATTTATTGCGGCGATGGGGAGGGCGACCTTTTTTCCTTAAAAAATCTTCCGGACGGGATATCTTTTCCGGAAAAAACTTATAACGTATTAGGAGAAAAGGTGCAGGCGGGGGCGTCGGTACCGGCATGGACGGAGGCGGATCGGCGAATCGATAAAATGATTGCCGACATCGAAACGGTTCTGTTGCACAATTTAGCTTGTCCGTTCGAACTTTACTGGCTGAATCCAGAAGAAGGAATGCGCCAGCGGATCGAATTGCGTCTCCGGGCTCCGCAAAAAGCGAATATGGAAAAAATCAGAGAAGAAATTGCCGATATCAATATCATGTACCTTTTCGATCTGATGGAATTGCGGCAGATGGACGAAACGGAATATGAGCAGATTCGGCATTCGTCCCGAAAAATCAGGTAGCGGAGAAAGAAAAATGGAAGTATTGGCCATCATTCCGGCGCGCGGCGGCAGCAAATCGATTCCGCGCAAGAACATTCTGCCGTTGGCGGGTCGGTCGTTGTTGGGGTGGACGATTGCGGCGGCCCAGGCGGCAACCACGGTCAGTCGCGTCGTGGTTTCCACCGACGATGCGGAAATCGCCGCGGAAACACAGCGGGAAGGGGCGGAAGTCGTCTGGCGTCCGGCCGAGATCAGCGGCGATACGGCATCCTCGGAATCGGCGTTGTTGCAGGTTTTGTATTTTTTGGCGGAGCAGGAAAATTATCATCCGGACCTGGTGGTTTTTCTGCAATGCACGTCGCCGCTGACCCTGGCGGAAGACATCGATCATACGGTGGAATTGTTGCAGCAGGAGAAAGCGGATACGGCGTTGACGGGGACGGCGTTTCATTACTTTGTCTGGAAGGTGGATCAACAGGGGCAGGCGGAAGGGGTCAACCACGACAAACGGTTCCGTCCGCGGCGGCAGGACCGGGAACCGCAATACCTGGAGAACGGCGCGGTTTATGTAATGAAGACGGCGGGATTTCTGGAGTATAAACACCGCTTTTTCGGCAAGACGGTGATGTCGTTGATGCCGGCGGAACGGTGTTTTGAAATCGATGAGCCGGTGGATTTCAAGATTGCGGAAAACTTGTTGAGGGAACGGGAAATCCAGCGGCAGTTGGCGTTGCTGCCGGCGGAAATCGCGGCGCTGGTGCTTGATTTTGACGGCGTCATGACGGATAATATGGTTACCGTCGGCGATGACGGACGGGAAAGCGTGCGGTGTTCCCGTGGGGATGGCATGGGAATTGCTCAGCTGAAAGCGGCGGGAATTCCCGTTTTTGTTTTGTCGTCGGAATACAATCCGGTGGTGACAAAGCGTTGTGAAAAACTGCATGTTCCCTGTATTCAGCAGGTTGAGAACAAAGTGACAACGCTATTACAGTTATTGAAAGAACAGCAATTGCCGGCGGCGGCAACGGTTTTCGTCGGAAATGATATCAATGATTTGGACTGTCTGGCGGCGGTCGGTTGCGGGGTAGCCGTCCGGGATGCGCAGGAACAGGTGTTCCACCAGGCGCGAATCGTTTTGAGCCGTAACGGCGGTGCTGGGGCCGTCCGGGAAATTTGCGATCTGATTCTGCAAAAAACAGGAAAGAAAAAGTCATGAACAAAGTCAAGATCGGGAATTGCATGATTGGGGAAGGGGAACCGGTTTTTATTATCGCGGAAATCGGGATTAATCATAACGGCAGTGTGGACATTGCCAAAAAGTTGATCGATGTGGCTCAGGTGGCCGGCTGCAATGCGGTCAAATTTCAGAAGCGGACCCCGGAAATCTGCGTTCCGCCGGCGCAGCGCAACACCATGCGGGAAACGCCCTGGGGCATCATCACGTATATGGAGTACCGGGAAAAGCTGGAATTCGGAGAGGATGAATATCGGGAAATCGACAACTATTGTCGGGCGAAAGGCATGTTGTGGTTTGCCTCCTGCTGGGATGTTCCGTCCGTGGAATTTATTGAACAGTTTCAACCCTGCTGCTATAAAGTGGCCTCGGCATCGCTCACGGACGATGGGATTCTGGAAGCGATGAAAGCAACCGGGCGGCCGGTTATTCTTTCCACCGGGATGTCGACTTCGGAAGAAGTGGACCAGGCGATCGCCCGGTTTCCGTCGTCGCAGCGGCTGGTCATGCAGAGTACCAGCACGTATCCGTGTGCGGCGGAAGAAATTAATTTGAAAGTCATGGAAAAATACCGGCGGAAATATTCCTGCCCGGTCGGATATTCGGGACATGAATCCGGGTTGCAGATTTCCCTGGCGGCGGTCGCTTTGGGCGCCAATTTGATCGAACGTCATATTACTCTTGACCGGGCGATGTGGGGCAGCGATCATGCGGCGTCGTTGGAACCGCAAGGTTTGATGAAGTTGGTGCGCGACATTCGGATTATTGAAAAAGCGCTGGGCGACGGCAACAAGAGAGTTTATGACTCGGAAATGTCGAAGCGAAAAATGTTGCGGAAATAGCATGACCTGCTCGCAGTGATGGGGCGCTGCGGCGGAAAGATTACGAATTCGGGCCGGAGTGGGAGACGGCTTCCCGAAAGAAGATTTTCGGGACGGTCCTGGTCTATCGGCTGGAAGAAGAACAGGAGGTGGCGATGCTGACAATTTTTTCCTGGCCGGATACGTTGGAAAACGGTCCGGAGGGCATGATTTATCGCAGTGCGATCGAATCGTGGATGAAATTGGAAATCAAGCCGCGGATTGTGCTGCTGGGGCCGGGACGCGGTGTGGCGGAGTTCTGCCGGGAAAAGAAGTTGGAACACGCCGGCGCAGACGAGACGGAAAAGCCGTTGATTTCGACCGTGTTCCTCCAGGGAACGCAGGCGCGGAAAGAAAATGATTTTTTTGCCTGTGTCGAACCGAATTTGTTGCTGAATGACGATTTCAGTAAAATTTTTCGTTATTTGGAAAAAACGGTTTCCGGACCGTTTCTGGCTTCCGGCCGGGAAACCTCGCTGGAAATCACGGAACAGCTGGAATCCCGGAAAGATTTCCGGGAAGCGCAGGACTTGGCGGCGGCAGGTGTGCGGAGCTCGCCGGAGCAGATCGGATATTTTTTGTTTTCGGCGACGCGGATGCCGGTTTTTCCGGCGTTTAAATGGGGTGGTCATCCGTGGCAGCAATGGTTGATCTGGGCTGCGGTTACGGCACGGATTCCAGTGATCGACCTTTCCGAGGAAGTGCGGGTTGTGCGGTTGACTGCCGCCGGAGTGGCGGAACCGCCGGCGGCCCGGGAAGAAGAAATCTTGCAACTGGCCGGGGGCGCGGAGCACTTTGGCAACCTGTTGGATGCGGATTATCTTTTCCGACAGGGGGAATTGGTTAAAAACCGTTCGGCGGAATATTACGACCGGCGTTTTCTGCATCCGTTGCTGGCGCTGAAAGCCAAAATGTTGCAGCCGATTCCGTTTCCCCGGAAATAATCGGGATTGGCGGTACGTACTGGCGGGATTCCGATTTCTGCGTATATTATCTGGTCGGGCAGAGTGTTTGAACCGCTGGCGATGGGAAATTCGGATGGCAACGTGAAGCTATTGCGTCAACTTTTAGTGTTATTCAGTCCTGGTGAGAAAACGATGCTGGGATTGTTTGTCATTCTGAATCTGTTTTGTTCCCTGCTGGAGTTGCTGGGAATCGGGGCGGTGCTGCCGGTCATCATGCTGTTGACGGATCCCGGCGCGATTCAGCGGAACTGGTACTTGAAGAAGGTTTATGAGCTTTTCTCCGCCGGGTCTTTTCCTGAATTTATGATTGAACTGTCGGTGGGAATCGTGGGTTTTTTTCTGGTCAAAAACCTATTTATGTTTGCGGTTTACATCTGGCAGCAGCGGTTTCTGGAACGGACTTACGAGCAGATGACCGAAAATTTGATGCGCGGTTATCTGGAAAAGCCCTATGCATATTTTAATCTTCATCCCGCTGCGGAAATTTTACGGAATATTCAAGCGGTGCAGCAAGTCGTGCTGGGGATGTTGACGCCGGGACTGATTCTGGTGTCGGAAGTTTTGACGGTGGGGGTGTTGACGGTTTTTCTGCTTTGGGTCAATCCCGGCATGACGTTGATGCTTGGCTTGTTGCTGGGAACTCTTCTGCTGGCGGGGTTGCGAATGTTTAAACGGAAAACGCTGCAACTGGGACAGGTCAAAACCGATGCGGATAAAGCACAGATCGGCAATATCCTGCAAGGATTCGGCGGCATTCGGGAAATTCGCTTGCTGGGACTGGAAGATTTTATTCTCCGCCGCTCGCGACCGGCGACGATCCGACTGGGAAACAGCATCAAGACGGCGAATATTCTGGGTATTTTTCCGCGTTTCTATATCGAAATTCTTGCCATCTTCGGGGTTTTTACCCTTTTGATTGTGATGCTTAAGCTTGGAATCAAGGAGACGGCGATTGTCGTGGAGATTTCAATTTTTGCCATGGCGGCGGCGCGGCTGATGCCGTCCGCCACCCGGATTGGCATGTCCATCAATAATATCCGGATTTTTATTCCGCCGTTCAACTATTTTTACGACGATATGGTTGCCGTCAAACAGCGACCGTCTTTGCCAAAAGAGTTTTATAAACCGGAGCTGCTGCCGTTTGACTCTGCGATCGAACTGCAAAACGTTTCTTTTTCCTATCGTCCGGAAACCCCTCTTTTCGAACGAATTTCGTTGCGGATTGAAAAAAATCGGAAAATCGGCCTGGTCGGTCCCTCCGGCTCCGGGAAAAGCACGTTGGTCGATCTGATTGTCGGGCTGTTGTCGCCGACGCGCGGGGCGATTCTGGTCGACGGCAACCCGATTCAGGAGCATTTGGCGAATTGGCGGGCCAATATCGGCTATATTCCGCAGCAGATTTTTGTTTTCGACGATACCGTCTGCGGCAACGTAGCGTTGGGGCTTGCGCCGGAAGCGGTTGATGAGGAACGCTTGTGGGAGGTGTTGCGGATCGCGCAGTTGGAAAACGTTGTCCGGCGATTGCCCGGCGGGGTGGATGCGCTGCTCGGCGCCGGCGGAACGCAGTTGTCCGGCGGCGAACGGCAGCGACTGGGTATTGCGCGAGCGCTTTACCGCGACCCGGCCGTCCTGGTTATGGATGAAGCCACTTCGGCGCTGGATCATGCGACGGAAGAAGATTTTCTCGCGGCCGTCGATACTTTGGCTGGACGGAAAACGCTGATCATCATCGCCCATCGGTTGACGGCCCTTCGAAACTGCGATAAGATATATCGAATTGAGCATGGACAAATATCGGAAGAAAAGCAGTGATCCGGGCGTGATTTATTGTGACGACCAAAAAAACGGATAGGGTCCAGGCGGGATGAATATCTTTTTTGATACTTCGATCATGTCGTTGTTTCCCAACGGAATTTCGGTTTACGAGCAGCAATTGTTGCTCGCGCTCAATGAACTGGATGTCGAGCGGGATTTGCATTTTTATACGGGAATCAGTTCCCTGTTGCCGCGCCGGCATCGCGATTTCATGAACGGAGTGAAGGAGCACGTCGACATTCCGCTGTCTTTTGTCCGCAGTTATTGTCCGGCGCGTTATGCCGGGAGGTGGCCGTCTCTCCGGCGGGGATTGACTTGGGGCGCGGCGCGGTATGATTTATGTCACGCGCCGGCCAACGGGTTGCCGGAGTGGGTTCCGTTTCCGGGCGGGGTTCCGCTGGTGATGACTGTGCACGATCTGGCTTTCTGGCGGGCGCAGGATGGCGCCGGGGGAGAAAATTATCGCCGGCTGATGGAAAAAACCCTGTTGCCGCATCTTTCCCGCGCCGCTTTGATTCTTACCGACAGCGAGTTTTCCCGGCGGGAAATTATTACGCTGCTGTCGGTCCCGGCGGAACGGGTATATGCCGTTCCGTTGGCCACGCAGTTCGGTGCCGACATTCCGGCGGCGGATTCGGGAATTCTTTCGGCGTGCGGTTTGGCGGAGCAGCAATATTTTTTGTCGGTCGGCCTAGTTCTGGCGCGCAAAAATTATCCGGGCTTGATTGCGGCCTTCCGAAAATATAAAGCAAGCCATCCGGCCTCCCGGCAAAAATTGGTCATTGTCGGTCGGCCTGCGCCGGGGACGGAACCCATTCAAAATCAGATTCGCAACGGAGGGGAGGACGTGATTTGGCGAACAAGCGTTACAACGCCGGAACTGATTGCCTTATACCGTCACGCCGCGGCGATGTTTCTGGTCTCGCGGTACGAGGGATTTGGCTTGCCGGTATTGGAAGCCATGCAATGCGGCTGTCCGGTTTGTTTCGGCTCCGGCAGTTCGCTGGATGAACTTTGTCCGCCGGAAACGGCGATTCCGGTTCATCCGGATGACGGGGATGCGATTGCCACCGCAATGGCGCGCTTGACGGAGGATTATGGCTGGCGGACAGCGTTGAGCGAGGCCGGTCGGCGTCAGGCGGCCACGTATTCCTGGCGTCGGACCGCCGAACGGACGCTTCATTTCTATCGTTGTGCGGCGGAAGGAAAAACCCCGTGAATCCGATCCGGAAATATTTTTGGCAAAGCACCCGGCATGGCCGTTGGGGCGATGTTTTATGGTTGTTGGCGTTATTGATGTATGCCGGGTTGGCCAAACTTCGCCGCTTGGCCAAAAAACGCCGTCCGGCGGGAAAGATCCGGGTTCTGGTGATTCGTCTGGACGATCTGGGCGATTTTTTTCTCTGGCTGCCCTTTGCCGAGGCCTTGCGCCGGCATTATCCCGCCGACCGCTATGAACTGACGCTGTTGGGTAATCCGCCGTGGATTGACGCGGCTCCGCAACTGATGACGTATGACCGTTATTTGACCTTGGACCGACGGAAATTCGAACAGGACGACCGCTATTTTCTGGAGATGGCAGAGCGGTTTTCCACTGCGAACTATGACCTTTTAATTCAGCCTCGACACTACCGTTTTCTGAAGATCGACGATCTGTTTTTATTCTGGGTCCGGCCGGCCGAAAGCTGGACGCTCCGGTATGATTATGACCACGCGTATTCCCGGAAGGCTCGTTGCTGGATGCGACTGGTGGACGCTTGCTATACCCATCCGGTTCCCCTTCCGCCGACGAAGAAGGAGTTGGAAATCAGCGACGGCTTTCTGCGTGCGATTGCCGGGACGTCGGCGGGTTTGGATTTGCCGGCCGATTGGGTGAAATTTGCGGGTCCGGATTTGCCGACCCCGTATTTTGTGGTTTTGCCGGGCACGGCAACCCCCGCCCGACAGTGGCCGGCGGCGAATTTTGCGAAAGTTATAACCGAGTGGTTGAGCCGGACCGAATGGACGTGCGTATTGTGTGGCGGACTGCGTGAAACGGAACTGGCGGCGGAGATTATGACCCGGGTCGGGTCGCCGCGAGTTGTCAACCGGTGCGGCCAGACGACCATTCTTCAACTTTGCGGCGTGATCGCCGGGGCTCGAATGGTGGTGGGCAATGATACCGGAGGGATCCATATCGCGGCCCTGGCAAAAGTTCCGTCCGTCGTGATTATCGGCGGCGGACATTGGGGGAAGTTTTTGCCGTATCCAGAAACCGAACGATTCCATCATCTTACCTCGCCTCGACTGGCGACGGCGGTGCAGCCGTGTTTCGGATGCGGTTGGCAGTGTCATAAAGTTCCGTTGGGACAATTGTTCCCTTGCGTTGCCGAGGTGACGCCGGCGCAGGTTTTACGGGAAATGAAGGAGCTCTTTTCCGAGTCCGGATGATTTTTGTCAAGAAGGAAGTAACGGCGGTGGTTTGGGAATGGGTTTGGGAATGGGTTTGGGAATGGGTTTGGGAATATTGCTTTCTGCAAAACAGGCCGGAAAGTGAAGTACAAAAGGGTATGGGACAAATGACTTTTTGCAACGGGATAAAAACGGCGGCGATCTGGACTTGTTATCCCTTCCTTGAGTGGTTGCCGAAGAAATGGACGTTGAGGTTTAAACTGGCGGGGTGGTTCTTGCTGTCGGACTGGCAGAAAATGCAGCGGGAGCTATATTTTAATCCTACCGATGTCCAGTTTTTGGATTTAACGCCGCAACAGATCAAAGAACATTTTGCCGAACTGGATTCGGTGTCTCAGGAAGTGGCGCAGAATTTTATCCGGAAGTGTAAAGTCCATACGATGACTCAAACGATGTTGGCTTATCCTTCCGTCCTGATTCTGGATACCGAAAAGATACTGACTTTGCGCCAGCTCGGAATTCGGGCGCGAAGGCATCGAGATCTGGCCGTGCTTCGGCAAAAATATCAGGTTGATGGAAATTACGAATCCCTGGTTTGTCATCATGGCTTGCCGCAGTTGCCGGACTCCGCAAAAAAGGTTATGGCGGGAAAAGACTTTATCGATGCCGGGGCGTATCAGGGTGATTCCTGTGTGATTTTGGCGGAATACGGGCCCCGCCGGATCTGGGCGTTCGAGCCTTCCCCCGCCAATCTGACAGAATTACATCGAACGATGCAGAACAACAATATTCCGAAGACGCGATACGAAACGGTTGCTTCCGGATTGGCGGCAACCACCGGAACCTGTTTTTTTCATGACTGCGGCAATAACGGGACTGACCTCAAAATCACGGGCGAATCCCAAACGGCGGTAACAACCTTGGACGCTTTCTCCGCCGACCATGATTTAACCGTCGGATTGATCAAAGCGGATGTGGAAGGCATGGGGCTGGAAGTGGTTCGGGGCGCGGAAAAAACGATTAAGCGGGACCGTCCGGTATTGGCGCTGGCGATTTATCACAATCAGGATGAATTTTTACGAGTATATTCGCTGCTGAAATCCTGGCAATTGAATTATGTCTTTAAAATGCTGGATTTTCCGCCGCATTCCGAGTGTGAGATAACGTTGCTGGCCTATCCGGAACCGGTAAAATAAACGAACCTTAAATCGTGGGAAATGACGGGGTTTAATATAGCTTCTGTGGCTTGATGTGTCCGCGTCGGGCAGGGGTTCGAAAAAAATGTTTTTGATATAATCTTTTATCCCATCAACGGTTATAATTGTTAGTCCATTGTAAAAATTCGTTCGAGGCGTTATAATTCATTAAAGTCTGTCTCTAGGCAATGAAATCGTCAATGACAATGACGGAAATATCAGAGTTGTCCGAATGATGAAGCCGTTTTTATTGACTACGCCGATCTTGTTGGTGATATTCAATCGGCTGGAAACCACGCAGCGGGTTTTTGCGGAGATTCGCCGGGCGCAGCCATCCCGGCTGTTTATTGCCGCCGACGGGGCGCGGACCAATCGCCCCGGCGACGCGGAAAAATGTACTGCCGTCCGACAATTTGTTTTGGCTCATATTGATTGGCCCTGTGAAGTCAAAACCCGGTTTCTCGATCACAATTTAGGGTGTCGCTGGGGCGTCAGTTCCGCGGTGAACTGGTTTTTCGAGCAGGTGGAAGAGGGAATTGTTCTGGAAGACGACTGTTTGCCGCACCCGGATTTCTTTCGTTTTTGCCAGGAAATGCTGGCGCGCTATCGCCACGATACCCGGGTGATGCATATCGGGGGCAGCAATCATCAGCATGGCTTGCGACGGGGCGGCGGAGATTACTATTTTTCCCGGTTCATTCATATCTGGGGATGGGCCTCGTGGCGTCGGGCGTGGCTTTATTACGATGTGGAAATGCATTTGCTGGACGAATTCGAACGCCAGCATCTGATCCGTTCGATTTTCCCTCGCCAAAGCATGCAGACCCGTTGGCTGCAGATTTTGCACGATGTGCGGGCGGGCCGGATCGATACCTGGGATTTCCAGTGGAATTTTGCCGTGATGTGTCAGCGGGGACTGGGGATCATTCCCAATCTGAATCTGATCGAGAATATCGGGATGACGACCGAGGGAACCAATACCGCCGGCATGAGAATGTTACAGAAATTCGATTTCTCCATGACGACGGAGCCTCTCCCGGCCGACCTCCGTCCGCCGACGTTCATTCTGCCGATTCCCGAGGCGGAAAATTTGACGTTCCAGGAATTTAAACTGCCTTTGAAGTCAAAAATCAAACGTTTGGTTTGGGCCGTTCTCGGACTGGATCCCTGTGCTTCCCGAAAAGCGCCAGTGGGAAAATAACGCCTGCCTCGTTTTGAACTTAATAACGGGGAAATAACGGGGAAATAACGGCCTGGGAAAGATGCTTTTTACGGGAAACAGGGAGAGAAATAACCGTCATTTCAAGGGGCCGGCGATTTGCGCGAATCCCGGGGTTTTTGCCGAAAGGGGTTGCATCTGACCGGGGGTGTTCTATAGTTTCATCGGTTGTTGATTTCGGCCGAATATAAGGGGAGAGGTGGCATGAGAAGGGTTACGGCGCTGGTTATGATGATGGCGGCATTCGGCGGATTGCCGGGGAGTTTGTCGGCATGGGTTGTCGATCATCGCTGTACCGACCTGGCGCAGGTGCCGGATGCGGCGCTGCAAATGGCGCGGACCGAATTGAAAGTAAGTTTTGCCCACGGCGCTGCCGCGGCGCAGATCACTGCCGGACTGGCGGCGTTGAAGACCGCCAATCCGAGCCTATATAGTTTTTCTTTGACTCCGGGTGAATCCGAATCCGATACGCTTTCGATCTGGAACCGGATGCCGACCGGCGAATTGGGGGAGCCGGAGAAAAATAACCCGTGGTTCGTTCGAACCGAAAAGTTTCTGACGGGGGCGGGACGGGACCGCAATGTGGTTATCTGGGCGTGGAATGATCAGCTGGGAACGATTTCGGCGGCGGATTTTCAGAGTTATTTTAAACAGATGGACGTCTTGGAGAAACGGTTTCCCAAAGTCCATTTCATCTATATGACCGGCCCGCTGGACGGCACCGGCGAAGACGGTGAGCTGTATCGGCGCAATGAAGCCATCCGAAAGTTTTGCCGGGAGAATCATAAAAATCTGTTCGATTTCGCCGACTTGGAGAGTTTTGCGCCCGGCGGGAACGTCGATTACCGGAAATATCGCGTGAAAAGCGACGGTTCTTACCTTGCCAGGGGAAAAAAACGCAATTGGGCGCAGGAATGGCTGTCGCGCCATCCGGAATTTCGTGCGGAATTGCCGGCCAAAGTCCCGCAATCCACGCCGCTTCATGCTGCGTTGAAAGCCCGGGCCTTCTGGTGGATGATGGGGTGTCTGGCCGGATGGGTCCCGCTGTCGCACGACAATCCCGGCGGACTGCGTCCGATTCCGCGGACGCCGGCGGTGGCTTCGGCGGCGACGAAATCTTCGGCCGGGAACGATGCCCAAAAACATCTTTACCGGTTCGACGATGTACAGGATTACCGGAATTGGATTTTGAGTGGAGCGCAAGGGACATTGATTCCGGAGCAGGGGACGGGGATGACGATTCCGCCGGGAACTCCGGGCGTGGCGATTCATCGCGGCCGGATGCCCGTGTGCGCGCTGGAATTCAAAGCCCGGCTTGAGACCGGAACGACGTTGAGCTGGTATTTCAATACGGAATGGAACAATTCCTGGAATCCGACCTCGGGCTTGGGGGGCGTGTGCAACGATCAGGGATGTTTGCTGCTGCTGAACGGAAAGAGCTTTAAATTCAAAAAATCGGTCGCCGGCGACCGGAAAGAACATCGTTTCCAAATTTGGCTTCGTGACGGTCAGGTTTTCTGGGCGATCGACGGCAAACTGGTGGCGTCGCATTCGCTTCCGGCCGAGCTGGCGAACCGAGCTGGCGTGCTGGCGATCGGCGGGTGGGAATCGACGGTTCATGTCGATTCGGTATTTTTTCAGACACGATAAGTCTAATCGAGGGTTGCGGCAATGTTGATGAGAAATTTTTCCCAAACGCAGAAGAAGCAGATTAGAGCGTTAATCAACCTCGGATTGAACCGGGAGTATCAAAACGGATTGGGAAAAATCGAAACCGTGATTGCCGAATGGAAAAACGGCACGCGGAACGATCGCGAATCTTATATGCAGCTGTTCAAAGTTTTGCAGCCGCACGACCGCCAGATTGCCGAACGCTACAATGGTTTGCGCGTAGCGCAGTATGATCTGATCTTGTCGCTTCAACTGGCGGAAGGATTGGTTTCCGAAGAAGAGTTGGCCGCCGGCGTGACCGATGAGGATTTGCGGCGGGAGTTATTGCAATCCAAAGCAAATCTGCTGGATCAGTGGAAACGATAGCCCGGCATTTGCTCGGCGCGAAAGAATCATTTCAGGAGGATGAAATTATGCGTTATCGTCAAGTACCGAAAAACGGCGATCAATTGTCGATTCTGGGTTTCGGCTGTATGCGGTTGCCGATGGCCGGGGATGCGATCGATGAGGCCCGGGCGATCCGGCAGATCCGTGCTGCCGTCGACCAGGGGGTGAATTATCTGGATACGGCCTGGCCGTATCACGGCGGCGCCAGCGAACCGCTGTTGGGCAAAGCCCTGCGCGACGGCTATCGGCAACGGGTCAAAGTTGCCACCAAGTTGCCGTCGTGGATGATCAACAGCCGGGCCGAGATGGACCGTTATCTGGACGCCCAGTTGGCCAAACTGGAAACCGATCACATCGACTACTATTTGCTGCATTCGCTGGACGGCGGCTCCTGGGATCGGATTCATGCGCTCGGCGTGCTGGATTTTCTCGACCGCGCCAAGGCCGACGGCCGGATTGTCAACGCCGGGTTTTCCTTCCATGGCCTGTTGCCGGACTTCCGGCGGATCGTGGACGCCTACCCGTGGATTTTCTGTCAGATTCAGTACAATTATCTCGATCAGGAATATCAAGCCGGTACCGCCGGATTGGAATACGCCGCGGCAAAACAACTGGCGGTAATCATTATGGAACCGTTGCGCGGCGGCAACCTGGCCCGTAATCCGGCCCCGCCCGCCATTGAAAAACGGTGGAATACGGCATCGGAACGGCGGACCCCGGCGGCCTGGGCGTTGCGCTGGGTCTGGAATCGCCCGGAAGTGACGGTGGTCTTGTCCGGCATGAACGAAGAAGCACAAATTACGGAAAATCTGGCCATCGCGGATGCCGCCGCGGCCGGGTCGTTGACGGCCGCCGAACTGGAACTGGTGGAGGAAGTGCGCCGGGAATACGGACGGCTGATGAAGGTCAGCTGTACCGGCTGCGGCTATTGCATGCCGTGTCCGGCGGGCGTGATGATTCCGCTTTGCTTCGAAGAATACAACAAAATGCACTTGTTCGAGGAATTTGAAGACGGCAAATTCCGGTACGCGTTTCGGTTGAGCGGAGAGCTTGCCGACGGCAAGCCCGGTTATGCTTCCCAGTGTCGGAAATGCGGGGCCTGCGTGAAAAAGTGTCCGCAGAAAATTCCGATTCCCGACATGTTGGCCAAGGTAGCGGCCGAGATGGAAGACGCCGCCTTGCCGGAGCGGCTGGCCGCCGCCCGACAGATTCTAAAGAAAAAAGTAAAATAAGCGGCCTCGTCTTAAATCGCGGATAGCGGGGAAGACCCTTGAAAAAATTCCAAAAATTTCGGGGTTCTTCTCCGGAAACATGGTTTCAGGCGCCCGCCTATTGGCCGAGAATCAGACCGTCCTGCAGTTCGACGATCCGGTCGGACAGCCGGGCCACGTTGCGGTCGTGCGTGACCATGGCAATTGTGACCGGGTCTTTTTCCCGATGCATCGTCTGGAAAATTTCCAGAATCCCCGCGCCGGTCTTCGAGTCGAGGTTGCCGGTGGGCTCGTCGGCCAGAATCAGTTTCGGACGGTTGATCAGCGCCCGGGCGATGGCCGCTCGCTGCTGTTCGCCGCCGGAAAGTTCATAGGGACGATGTTTGATCCGATGCGCCAATCCGACATTTTGCAGCAAATGTTCGGCGCGGGCGCGGAGTTCTCGCCGGTTGACGCCGTCCAGCATACCCGGCAATTCCACGTTTTCCCGTACCGTCAATTCCGGCAGCATGTGGTAGGATTGAAAGATAAAGCCGATCTGCCGCCGGCGGAAATGCACTTGTTGCAACCGGGACATCCGGGAATATTCCATGCCCTGATAAAGAATTTCGCCGCGGTCGGGATGCTCCAGCGAGCCCAGCAGATTCAGCAGTGTGGTTTTGCCGCTGCCGGAGGCGCCCAGCAGCGCAATCCAGATGCCGTGCAGAATTTCGAGGTCGACGCCGCGCAACACCGGCACCGTGACCGGGCCCATCCGGTAGCTTTTTTCCAATTTACGGGCCTGCAGAATCACTTCGCCGGGCCGGACAACCATCGGGTCGTTATTCATAGCGCAACGCCTCCGCCGGAGTCAACCGCGCCGCCCGCCAGGCCGGAATCACCGCCCCCAGCGTACAGAGCACCACCGAAATCCCGATAATCAAAGTTAAATCACTGCCGATGATGTGCGCCGGCAGCTCATTGAAGTAATAAAACTCCGGCGGGAACAGCGGCCGCCCAGTCAACTGCGACATCCAGGCCAGCAGTTTGTTGCGATACGTCACCACCGCGATGCCCAGCACCGCCCCGGCTCCGGCGCCAATCACGCCGACAAAAAATCCTTGCAGCAAAAACACCATCATCACGGTCGGCGACGATGCCCCGACCGCTTTCAACAGGCCGATTTCGCGCGTCTTCTGAATCACCACCGTAATCAGTGTATTGGTGATCGAGAACGCCGCCACCAGCACGATGAATACCAGCAGGAAAAACATCATGTTCTTTTCCACGCCGAGGACGCCGAGCAGTTGTTTGTTGATATCCTGCCAGGTCATGACGCTGTACAGCGGCAGTGCTTTGCGGAGCCGGGCGGCGTCGCCCTGGATGTTGAACGGATCCTTCACCCAGACATAGAGCTCGGAGGCGCTGCCCATCGGCAATTCCAGCAGGTCGTTGGCGTCTTCCCGATTGATGAAAATGATCTGGCTGTCGAAATCGTACTTGCCGAAAGAGCAAATCCCGGTGACGATAAATTCTTCCGGCAAATAAACTTTGTTGGTTTTGTGCGCCAGCACCTTGCCGTCCTTCTGAACGTCCACCATTTTCGCCAGTTTGGTCGGAGAATGAATGAGAATCTTGCTGCCGATAGTGGCGTGAAGCTGGTCGGCGATATAGTTGCTGATGACGACCTGGTTTTTCCCCAGTTCCGCCTTGCCGAAAGAAAGATGAGCGGGCAGATTGACCCGGTTGTCGGCGGTTTCCTGATCGAGGCCGATGGCTTGCTTGGGAATGAAGCGGGCGCCGAACTGGATCAAAATCGGGTGAGTCGTGACCGGCACGGCCTGCGCCCCGGCATCGCGCACGGTTTTAATCACGCTGTCGGGATCGCGGATAAAGCCGGTGTAATAGTCGTAAATCTGGATGTGCGCGGTCGTTTCCAGCAGTTTGGTCTTCATCAGGTCGGTGAAACCGGTCATGACCGCCAGCACCACGATCAGCACCGCCACCCCCAGCGCCACCCCGGCCAGCGAAATCAGCGTAATCAGGGAGACGGCGCTGCGCTGCGGTTTGAAATAACGCCATGCCAGAAAAAATTTCGAACGGATATCCATAGCCTTCCTTATCAAACCGTGTTCAGTTGCCGTTGCCATTTGCCAAAATCAGCTTAATATATAACACCGTTTCCGTTTTTTCACCAGTATTAATTTTTTTGGGAGTGAAATCATGTCAGACCCCGCTTCCGGCCGTTCCTACTGGGACGCCGTTGCCGGCAAAAAAGAATTCACCGTACCGCTTCCGGAAGCACTGTTGACGCGCTACGTGGCGTCCGACGCCGCGCTGCTTGACTGCGGTTGCGGCTACGGCCGGTCGCTGGCGGAATTGCAATCCCGGGGCTATCGCCGGCTGGCCGGTTGCGACTTTTCGTCGGCCATGATTGCGCTTGCCCGGGCGCGGGTTCCCGACGCCGAACTGAAAGTCAACGCGCCGCTGGAACTGCCGTTTGCCGACCGATGTTTCGACGCGGTGCTGTTGCTGGCGGTGCTGACCTGCATCATTGCCGACGCCGACCAACAGCGGATGCTCGGGGAAATCGTCCGGGTATTGCGGCCCGGCGGCGTTGTGATTGCCGGTGATTTTCTGCTCAATACCGATGCCCGCAATCAAGCCCGTTATCGGCAGTATCAGGCGCAATTCGGGACGTATGGCGTGTTTGCGCTGCCGGAAGAAGGTGCGGTGCTGCGGCATCACGACCGCGCCTGGCTGGAGACGCTGTTCGCCGGGTTTGACGCGCTGGATTTTCAGACGACGGTTTACCGGACCATGAACGGGCATCGGTCGAACGGATTTTACTTTGTCGGAAAGCGAACGGAAAGAACCGGTTCGAACGCTTGATTATCGGGCTGCTGACGCTATGGTAACTGCGGCAGCGAAAGGGATTCGGGAATGATCGTCGGACTTGGCACGGACATTGTCAGTATTGCGCGCATCCAAAGTATTCTGGACCGGGATCGCGAGGCGTTTCTGGAACAGGTCTTCAGTCCGGCCGAACGCGCCGAAGGTTTGCGCCGCAACAAAAACGCCGAATATTTCGCGGGTCGCTGGGCCGTCAAGGAAGCCATGGGCAAAGCCCTTGGCTGCGGCATCGGTGGCGGCTGCAACTGGCGCGACGTGATTACCCTTACCACTCCGGGCGGACAGCCGGTCACCTCGCTGGCCGGACAGGGAGCCAGGACCGCCGCTGCTTGCGGCATGGTCAAAATTCACGTTTCTTTGAGTCACGAACGGGAGTATGCTTGCGCGACGGTTATTCTGGAAGGTGAAATTCCCTCCGTGTCGGGCTCGGGCCCGGATTGATTTTCATCGCACAGAGATTATAATTATGCTGATAACCGGGGAGATATGATGAGTAATACGACGTTGCCGGAAGTAGTCGCCGCCAAATGGATCTGGAAGAAATCGCTGTTGGGACGGGAAGACAGTTTTCTTTTCGCCCGTCAAAGTTTTTCCCTGGCGCAGAGCGGGGTGCCGGCGGATTTCTGGATCAGCGCCAATCACGGCTATCAACTGTTGATCAACGGCCGGTTCGTCGGCCGCGGGCCGTCTTCCGCTCCCGACGGCTGTTCGTATGCCGACTATTACGACCTCTCTTATTATCTGGACACCGGCGTCAATGTGATCGCCATTCTGGCGCACCATACCGCCGGTGAAACCTATGCTCATTCCGCCAAAGTTCCCGGGCTCTGGTGCCAGCTCAACATCAACGGTGTGCCGACCGTCTGTTCCGGGTCCGACTGGAAAGTGTTGTCCGGCGACTGTTATCATTATGCGCGGCCGCGGCGGGGCAAAAATCTCGAGCTGGTGGAAGTCTGCAATCTCCAGCAATATCCGTGGGGATGGAGTCTCGGCAATTATTTCGATCTGGGCTGGACCTTCTGCGATTACACCGTCAAAGCGGAAGAATTCCCCTCCCGATTGATTCCCAATCCGCTGGAAGCGCCGGAATTCGAAGAACTCAACGACAATTGGTCGTTTGTGGCTCAGGGCACTCACGACCCGACGGCGATGCTGACGCAGATTCATTTCGAACAATTTGCCACCAAGCCCGGTGTCTATGGCGCGCGAACGTATCTTTTTGCCGATCCCGCCGGGCAGGAATCTGTCAAACTCTACTGTGACAAACCGTGTCGGTTGCTGGTCAACGGAACCCAGATCATTCTCCATGAACCCGCGGCGGAGTGTAATTATTCTTCATGGACCCTCGACCTCCAGCAGGGTTGGAACGAACTGCTGCTTTTTCAGCAGACCGACACCGCCAGTATGGGTGCCATGTTGGCTTTTACCCAACGGCTCAAAGGCGGGCTCGACCTCTATTCCGCTCCCGACGAACGGGCGGAAAAGGGCTGGCGGATTTTCGGACCGTTCCGGAAACCGTTCTCCGAACTGACCGCGTCGCTGGATCCCGCCCTGGCGCCGTTGGGCTGTTCCCTGGCCGCCAAAAATATCATCACCGACGCCCAGGCCTATCTCGACAGCAGCGAAATGACGGTGGAAAAAACTGATTTCGGCGAAGCTCGCCAGGTTTCGCTGCAACGCTATGAATTTGTCGTTTTCGACCTGGGTTTGCTGCAATACGGCTTCCCCGGCCTCTCGCTGGAAGGAAAAGCCGGCGACATTGTCGATATCACCTATGGGGAAACGCTCAACGACCTGAAGATTCCCCGCAATCACGACCACACCCGGTCGGTGGATACGCTGATTCTCCGCGCCGGCAGCAACCGGTGGTTGAAGTTCTCCGCCGCCTGTTGCCGCTATGTGATGGTTTCCACCCGCCGCTGTACCGACACCGTGACCGTCAACGGGCTCTGGATTGTTCATTACGCCCGGAATTTCCGGAAAAACACCCTGTTCCGCTGTGCCGACGAAGAAATCAACCAGATTTGGGAGATCAGCCGGTACTTGTCGCTGCTGTCGGCCAAGAACACGTTCATCGGCATCCCGTTCTACCGCCGGACTCAATATCTCAGCGACGCCTGCATTCAGGCCCGCAACTCCTATTACATCAGCAACGACTATTCCCTCAGCCGGAAAGCGCTGCTGGAATACGCCCGGGCACAGTTCGAAGACGGCTCCATTCCGCGCTCGATCAGCGGGATTCCCGAGGCCAATCATATCGATCAGATGATGATGTATCCGCTCTGGGTGCAGGATTATTTCCGCTACAGCGGCAACGACCAGTTTCTGACGGAAATTCTGCCCCATATCGACCGCCTGATCCAGTACCTGGACGGTCTGACCGACCGCCGGAGCGGTCTGCTGGAAGAGTTCCCGGAATGGAACAATATCCAGTTTTTCCGCAAGGAAGATATCGACAAACACGGCATGGTCACCGCGCTCAACGCCCTTTACTGCCGGGCGCTGTTTGCCGCCGCCGACCTCCATCTCAATCATGGCGACAAAGACCGGGCCGAAGCGCTCCAGCAACAGGCCTCCCGCATCGCCGCCCGGGTCCGCAAACTCACTTATGACGAAGATCTTCAATGTTTCGCCGATAGTTTCCACGACGGCCAGCGGTCGACCGGCTACTCGATTTATACCAATGTCCTCGCCCTCTATTCCGGAATTGCCCTGCCCGAAGACGCAGAAGCCATCTTCGTCCGGTTTTTCAGCAATTCGGACTGGGCGGAAACGCTTACGCTCGGCAAAATCGGTATTCTGTTCCGGCTGTTCCTGCTCGACACCTTGTATGCTTACGGTCAATCCCGGCTGGCGCTCGAATACCTGCGCTTCTGCCATCGGGAATTTGCCAAGGACAAGACCATGACGCCGGGACTGGCCATCGATCGCACGTTGCCGACGACCGCGTTTCTGATTCAGGAAGTGGCCGGCATCCGGTTGGCCACGCCGGGCTTTTCCACCGTCTACTTCTGTCCGGCGGCCGATCTGGTTAAAGGCGTCAAAATGGCGTTGCCGACCGCGCACGGCCGCATCAAGGTTGATTGGAAGGTGGACGACAAAGGCAACCTCGAAGCCAAAATCGACGCCAACTATCCGTTGAACGTTGTCCCGCAGTTGCCGCCGGAATTGATGGAGAAAACCACCCTTCTGTTGGGAAAACAGGTTATCGTCCTTGATCCGGACAGCCAGAAATCCTAACCGTTATTTCTCCGTTATTTTTATATTTCAGCTCAAAATATGCCCGTTATTTCAGAACGGCTCCTTAATGCTTATGAATTATGACTTCCCCTGTTTTCAGAGTATGAGCCGTTAAGCAAGGATGATAAAATGAGGCGCGGATTGAATTCAAGCTGGGGAAGTGGGGTGCAGGGCATAAGCGCGAGCCATTATTTTTTGCGGGTCAATGAGTGGTTCCTGGTGAATGAGTTTCCCGAGCATCAGCGAGGGAAAAGCGGCCTCTCGGCGCGAATTTGGGGCCGGCGCGGCGCTTGCGCTGGCCAAAATTCGCGCCGAAGTACTCGCCACCGCGGGCTCCGCGGGCGTGGTCCAGCGGCGAACACGCTGGGCGGTAAAGCCGAAATCCCGCTGGTTAGCGTGTATGGGGTTTCTCCCCGGAAACTCGTTTTGAACCTTTCCGCTTGATACCCGCAATCTTTTTTCCTTCGAGCGAAAAAAAGATGACGTTTTTGACGGATTCTTTGGTGGAAATGCTATTTTCGTATCTTTGGCGCGGGGGCGTATTGTCGGTTAAATATCACGTAACATATTTATCATAAAACATTTATCGATACTTATCAGAACTTGGCATACGGTCTGCAATGGCACTATCGCATCACCGGCACCAGAAGGACCGGATCGCATAAATTTTAAGTAGTATGAGGTGGATGAGAATGAACAATAAACCTGGTTATTTAATCGATATGGACGGCGTGATTTACCGTGGAAAAGACATTATTCCCGGTGCGCAGGAGTTTATCAATCGGTTGCGCAAGAGCGATACGCCGTTCTGTTTTCTGACCAACAACAGCCGACGGACGCGGAAAGACGTTACGACCTACCTGAACCGGATCGGGTTCGATATCGAGGAAAAACACGTTTTCACCTGCGCCATGGCCACGGCGCGTTTTCTGAAGCGCCAGAAGCCCGGCGGCACCGCGTTTGTCATCGGGGAGGGCGGCTTGCTTCACGCTCTTAACGTGAACGGTTACGCCATCGTCGATCACGACCCCGATTACGTGGTGGTCGGCGAAGGCCGGACGTTCAACATGGAAGCGGTGGAAGCCGCAGTCAATATGATCCTCGGCGGCGCTAAACTGATTGCCACCAATCCCGACCCCAATTGTCCCACCGATCACGGGACGCGCCCCGGCTGCGGCGCCATCGCCGCCATGCTGGAAGTGGCGACCGGCGTCAAAGCTTTCAGCGTCGGCAAGCCCAGCCCGGTGATGCTGCGCGAAGCTCGCAAGGAAATCGGTCTCGACACCGGCCGGACCACGATCATCGGCGATACCATGGACACCGACATTCTCGGCGGCGTCCAGATGGGCTATCGCACCGTTCTGGTCCTGTCCGGCAGCACGCGCCGGGGAGACTTGGCGAATTTCGCCTACCGTCCCGACCAGATCGTCGACAGCATTGCCGCGCTCACCGATAAGATCGCCTGAACTCGACCCCTCTCTCCAGCCGCCGTCCGGAAGCGGGTTTCCGGACGGCGGCCTTTTTTTATTGGCCGGACGGGGATTCCGGCCGCTTCGCGGTCGGCCAGCGATTCCGCGCTGGACCCGGCCCGGCAACGTGCCGGTACGGAGTTGTGCGGCGAATTCGGTTTCGCTCCGGCTGACGCCGTCGCGAAAGCACGAATTCGCCGCACGGGCGCCGTATTCTCTCGCTGGTGCTCGAGAATCTGACACACCACAGACGCCGTCACTCTTGCGTAACCGGCCAGACGACGGCGAGGGGTGATTTCGAGGGTTTTGTTTTCCCTTCAAAAATCAACAATCCTTGTTCCGTGCTCTGAAATCTTCCTGTTTTTGTGGGGCCGGGGGCCGACGCGAAGCGGAGTATGCCCCAGTATAACGCACCGGCACGCTGCCGGCGTACCGGGTCGTACTCGGCTGAAATCTTCTTAATTCTTTGGAGGTTCAGGAGCGTATTGTAAGCATGTTGCAATTTATAATCTTACGCCTTGCCGCTTTTTTCATCGAATCTGCCTATATTTTACGACTTCTGAACATTCCTCCCCGGCATAATTGCGGCAAGATTTTTATTATTAGTTATTTATACTGGTCAGGTTGACAAATATCACTATATGTAGACATGTCCGAGTCATGGTGATCCGGACTGTCCGATAATTAAAATTTGAGGAATGAAAAAAATGAAACCAAGTTCAACCGACAAAATAATGAGGATGCTTGAAGATCTCGTTCCGAAAAAAGAAACTTACGTAAAATATGTTTCCAGCAAGGGGTGTTGTGAAAAATGTGCGGAAAATGATGGTAAGATTTTTAAATTATCGGACAGTTCAAAACCGGAATTACCGATTCATCCAAACTGTAAGTGTCGCTATGAAGAGGTTACCAATGCGGGTGAAATCAAAGCGGCAACCGAAGGTTATTCGGAAACCGTAAGAATTGACGATTCGCCGGGGTTTGGCGGAATCCGAGCATCCGGGATTGATGATATGTTGAAAAAACTGGAACAGAAATATCCTTATGGCGGCATTAATGAATTGATCATATCGAATCATGGCGGCCTTGAAGGCTTTTACCCGATGGGAAAAAATGATGCATTGAATCGCATGACAAGTGAACAGATTGAACGTTTAAAAAGATTGTTGAGAAGCGATGCGGTGGTTGACATTCGTATGTGCTATACTTCCGGTGCGGAAGATGGCAATGCCGCCGCACAAAGACTTGCCAATATTCTTGGCGTAAAAGTCAGGGGATACGAAGGGCCTGTTTCACCATATGGAACACGTCCATTTATTGATAAAGTCGAAAAAAAATACTTTCCCGACAATAAGCCCAAAATATTTTACCCTCAAAAAGAATAAAGTCCTTACCCGGCAAGGTCACTTGACGTTTATAATGAATTGTCATATCTTGGTAAGGCGACATTTCATGATCGTGTCGTCCTACGTATAATTCGATTTGGCGTTGCGATTATAGAGATAGGGAATGGTGGTGCGTCAAAAGGTGAAAAAATTTTTAATGGTGTCGGCAATCGGAATTCTTGCCTTATTGTTTGGTGGAATTGCTGTAATCGGAATCATCCATTATAAATATGCTGCAGTTAAAGAAATCGCCGTGACCCATTTTGATGGTCAACCCTTTGCGGTTGATATTCCGGTGGAATTGGTTAAGGGGACTTTCAGAAACGGGTATCGGGGATTTTCGCTGGTGTCTGAAGGGAAGGATTATGTGGTGAGATGGAATCCGGACAATGACGATCTTTATATTGCCATAACCCATTGGGAATTGGGCGGATTATATGTTATGTCCGCTTCGTATGTGATTAAAGATGAAAAAGCGAAACAACAAGTTTTGAACTTCATCAAATCCCGAGTTACTCCGGATTCGATGATTTCAAAATAATTAAATCGCCCTTTCCTTTCCTCGAACAAGGCTCGCAACGTGAGCCGAAGCCCTGCGGCGTCTGAGTCCGCGTAGCGGAGGAAAAAGGCACTGATGTGCCCGGCCGTACAGGCCACGAGTAAGCCGAGCGGCGCCCGAGCGATCTTGCCGCTTGTTCCCTTTCCCCCCTTGCATTTTCCATCGCAACGCTCTATTATCTATTCCAGATAATCAAAGGGGACAATATTATCGGCTAGCATATTTTTACAATCAAGCGAAGTCTTTTAGCGGACTTTCAGCGAAACGTTTCAATCTGAAAATCGCCAGTTTTCAAAGATCAATGAAACGAAAGTTGAAAGTACGCCCATATATACAGTCAGTACGTATATTTGGGCGTCCTTTTCACATTCATTGATCGGGCGTCTGGCGATGCCTCAGATTGGGTGTGATCGGGGCGCCCTTTTTTTGTGCCCTCCTCACGGACGTTCGGCTGTTGTCGTATAAAATCGAGAATGAAGAATCGGGCAAAGAAAATGTCGAAGGATTGGAAGTAACGGTCAGGAGGAGGTTGGCGAAGGGGAACCCACTATTGTGGGGGTTCCCCTTGCGAACATAGCCATGTTCAGCCGGGTCCAGGGGCGGCTAGCCCCTGGGTATTCGCCACCGGCGGCTCGCCGGGACGGGTCCAGCGCGGAATCGCTGGTCGCACGAAGTGCGAAATCTCCTCCCTTCCTCCAATCTTGCAGTTCTCTTTCGATGTTTACCGAACCGAGCCTTTCATTCTTCACGTCCATGTTTTCATCAAATCCAAATGGAGGGGCAGTAAAATGGTTTTTTCCGGCGAACTCGAAAAGCACATCTGGCAAATGTTTCTCAAACAGCAGGAAACACGACTCACCGTCACCGCCGACGGACGCGTAATGGTCATGCTTCATCCGCGCCGACGACAAATGGTCACGCTGGAACGCGAGGACCGCTATTTGACTGCAACCACGGTCGTCGATCAGGCGGTAACGGACGAAGTATTGCCGGCCGCCCTTACCTTCATGGGACGGCAGAAGTTTCCGTTGTATGCGCTGTCGTTGCGGCAGGATGCCTATTTTATTCTGGCCCGTACCGGCGTTTGGCCCGCGACGGATTCCGAGCAGGAACTTTACGACCTGACGATTGGTCTGGCCGAGACAGCGGTTGCCTTATCGCTTGAGCTCGAGCGTTGTTTGCTTCGGGTGCTCTCGTCGTCGCGGTAGCGAGGCCGTACGGGACGGGGATTCCGGCCGCTTCGCGGTCGGCCAGCGTTTCGCCGCTGGACCGCGCCCGGCAACGTGCCGGTGCGGGATTGTGCGGCGAATTCGGTTTCGCTCCGGCTGACGCCGTCGCGAAAGCACGAATTCGCCGCACGGTCGCCGTATTCTCTCGCTGGTGCTCGAGAATCTCGGACACGGCAACGGACAGTTGACCTTGCGTAACATGCAGGAACGGCGTCGAGGTGTGATTTCAGGGGTTTTGTTTTCCATTCAAAAATCAACAATCCTTGTTCCGTGCTCTGAAATCTTCTTTGTTTTTGGGGTCCAAGGGCCGCCGGGTACGACCCGGTGCGTAATTACCGGGGCATACTCGGTTATCGCCTCGGCCCCTGGCCCTCTAATACAGCCTGATCTATCCGATCGGCAACACCACGGGAAGGCTCACAATGTGAGCCCGGCGAGTTAGAAATTGCGGATGATGGTTTGCAGGCTGCCCAGCGGAGCGTCATTGAGGAACCCCGCGACTTCCGGACATTTGACCCGCAACAGAAAACAAATCGGCCGGTCGGTATCGGAAAGGGTTTCGTAGTTGCCCTGTCCCTTGGAGACAATCAGATCGGCATCCTCGAAGCACCGGCGGAATTCCGGGGTGACAAACTTCAGCGCGGTGCCGGGGGTGCGGTCGCCGCTGTCGATGATCGGAGCGAGTCCGGCCAGACCGGAACTTTCCACTTCGCGCCGGGTGATGTCGTTGAGGATGGCGCCGCCGCGGACGGCAATGGTAATCCGGTCGCGGTAGGGTTCGATCAGCAGCCGGTCGATCACGGCTTCGCCGCAGTTGTCGAGCAGATAGAGAACCCGTCGGGAGGCGTCCAGTTTCCGATGCAGTTTCTTTACCGCGTCGGTATCGATCGGCATTTGCAGCACTTCCATGACCCGTTCCCGGGCCGTCTGAAGCTCGAAATTCTGGTCGGCGCCGAAGTCGATGATGTTGCCGGCGATGACCAGTCGGACAATGGTTTCAAACGGATCGGAAAACGCGTCGACCAGTTGCCGCAATTCCGGCAGCAGCGACTGCGTCAACTCGGTCGACTGGTCTTTGACCTCGAGATAAGGGTCGTCGACGCCGGTGACTCCGCGGATAATCGTGTGGATGGTCCGGGCCATTTCCGGCGGCGCGGTATTGAAATCGATGGCGGCAATCTGCGCCATCACCTGTTTGACAATCTGTTCCTGTTTGACCAGATCCGGCGATACCATTTGCGCCACATGGACAGCATGTTCCACCATACAGGGAACACAGGCAATTGCACTTTTCATAACCGCTTTCTTTCTTTTCAGCACCCCGACTCCGACCGTGAATTCCCCGGAAACCCACTTCGAGATTTCCCTCACTGCCGTTTTCATACAATAAATCTTGCTTTCGCAAGTTTCCAGTTTGTCAACTGCGGATTATATTAAATTTCAACATCGAACAGCCGAGCAATCAGGGTAATACTATGTGCGGAATCGTCGGTCTTTATCAAACTGCCGCCATCCGGCCGGATCAGGAGCACAAAATTCAACAGGCCGTGGCCATGATGCGGCAGCGCGGCCCGGATGATTCCGGCATCGTTGCGCCGCGGCCGGAACTGCGGCTCGGCCATACCCGGCTTGCCATCATCGACCTCGCCGCCGGACGTCAGCCCATGACCGACGAGGCCAGCGGCGCGGTCATCACCTACAACGGCGAAATCTTCAATTTCCGCGAAATCCAGGCGGAACTGGCTGCCAAAGGGCACGTCTTCCGGACCCGGTGCGACACCGAGGTAGTGCTGCGGGCTTATCTGGAATGGGGGACCGCCTGTCTGGAACGGTTCAACGGCTTTTTCGCGTTCGTCATCTTCGATCCCCGCCGGAACGAGCTGTTCGCCGCCCGCGACCGGCTGGGCGTCAAGCCTTTTTACTATGTCGTGACGCCGGAAAAACTGGCATTCGCATCGGCGGTGCCGCCGCTGCTGGCGTCGGCCGAACTGAAACCCCGTCCCCATCTGCCGACCGTGTCTCACTATTTGATGACCAGTAAAACCGTGCTGGGCGATCAGACGCTGTTGGACGGGGTGCTGGCGCTGCCGCCGGGACGCTTTTTCACCGTTCGGGTGGGACCCGGCGTTCGGCCGGAACCGCAAGTTACGCGCTACTGGCGCTTCCCCCGGCTCTCCCCGGCGGAAAAGCTGGCGCGGGCGCCGGTTTTCGCCGATGCCCGCGACCGGGTTAAAGTCATGCTGGAAGCAGCGGTCAAAAAACGGTTGGTCAGCGACGTGCCGCTGGGATCGTTTCTCAGCGGCGGGATCGACTCCGCCATCATCGCGCTGAACGCCGCCCGCAACACCGATTTTCCGCTGCCGGTATTCTGCGCCGGCAGCGACGACCCCGAACTCAACGAAGACCGCTACGCCGAACTGGTGGCCGCGCAGATTCAGTCGCCGCTGCATCAGGTCAAAATCGATGCCGACACCTTTGCCGCCGACATGCGGACGCTGGCCGCCGTCAAAGGACTGCCGCTCTCCACGCCCAACGAAATTTCCATCTACCGGTTGGCCGCCGAGCTGAAAAAACACTGTACGGTCACGCTGACCGGCGAAGGCGCCGACGAAATCTTCGGCGGCTACATCCAGCCGCAATTTTCCGCCTACGACTTCGACCGCTGCGGACGGAGTCCGGACGAACAGCCGGAAGACGAAAGTTTCGCGCTGTCGATGATTATGCGTCACGGCCGCAATTTCTTCATCAACGACACCGACCACTACACCTCGACATGCAGCTGGATGGACTTCGAAGCCCGCCAGAACGCCTTTCGTCCGGAAGTCTGGAACACGCTGGAAGACGACAACGCCATTTTTGCGTTTTACGAGGATTTTTTCGACCAGCTGGAAGGGCTGTCGAGTTTCGACAAGCGGATGCATCTGCACGCCGAATTCAATCTGGAAAACCTGCTGAACCGCGTGGACTCCAGCACCATGACCGCTTCGGTGGAAGCCCGCGTCCCGTTTACCGACTACGAGCTGGCGGAATTCGCCTTCTCCCTGCCGGACAGTTACAAAATGGACTGGAAAGGCGAGCACGAGCGCGAGCTGGGAACCCATTTGCCGACCGCGGAAATCGACCGCCAGAATCTGCTGATTTCCAAACGGCTGCCGAGGGAAGCGTTCCGCGCCGAACTGCCGGAAGCCGTGGTCAACCGGCCCAAGATGAGTTTTCCGGTGCCGCAGCAGAAGTGGTTTACTCAAGGATGTCACGAACAGGTTCGCCAGTGGTGTCTGGAATCCGCGTTCTCCCGTCAATACTTCAACCCGGAAACCGTCGCGTCGATGGTGCAGAAAAACGACCGGAATCTCTGGCTGATCGCCAACCTCGGCCTCTGGTGGGACCTTGTTCAGGCTTGAGACTGGCGTCCTGTCTTGCAAGCTTTTTAATCTCTTTATCAGCTTTCTGGGCAGTCTGATAAAGAGAAAATAGAAATTTTTTGGGGGGCTGGTGCAAAAGTTCTCCGTGTCTTCCCCCGTTATCCCGAATGGGAGACGTTCGGCAAACACATTTTTGCCGAATCCCCATTGCTTTTTACGGTTATCGTTTTACCCTAATAGTAGTTCATACAAGGAGATGATAAGATGAAATATCTTTTGAACATAGTTTTTCTCGGTTGGGGGTTGCTCGGCACCTGGACGGTCATGGCAACGCCTTTTGTCTGGAACGCCAAATTGGACGGTACGCATGGCGGTTTGGTGGTTAAGGTTGAGATGCCGCCGCATCACTATCTCTATCAACATACCGTCAAAATTACGGCCACGGTCAACGGCGCGGAATTGAAGCCGACCATCAGCCCGAATGCGGTGTCCCATCATGATGCCAGTTTCGGCGATACCATGATTTATCCGGCGCCTTCCGCCGTATGGATTTATCGAGTGCCGGCCGGGACGACGGTTGCCGCAGTGAATATTGCCAGCCAGGGGTGCCGGGAGGCGACCGGCACGACTGCCGCCATGTGTTTCATGCCGGAAAAAAAGTTTCTGGAAGTGAAAGCGGCGGCCGTTGGAACAACGGTTCCGGGCGTCGGTTCGACCGTGACAAAAAAAGATTCTGCTTTACCGGCCAATGCGTCGTCCGAGTTGACTAAATTTTATTTATTGCTGCCGCAGTTTGAAGTAAAAACCGCCGGAGGCTTGATGGATGCCAAGACCTTTCTGCAATTTCTCCAGGCCAAGTCGTCCGGGGCCGGCAAGCTGCTGGGCGATTACAGTTTATGGTTGATGTTCCTGTTGGTACTGGTAGGCGGGATCGGGCTTAATCTGACGCCGTGCGTATTGCCGATGATCCCGGTGACGCTGGCGATTATCGGTGCCGGCAAACAGGCCGATTCGCCCCGTAAAGGGTGGTGGCGGGGCACTTTTTACGGCATGGGGATGGCGTGGGCGTACTGCATTCTCGGCATGGTGACCATTACCACCGGCGCCAAGTTCGGCAATTTGAATTCGACGGCCTGGTTCAATTTTCTGGTGGCCGCCGTGTTTCTGGCCCTGGCCCTGGCGATGTTCGATCTCTATACGATCGACCTGGCAAAGTTCGGTTCGGGCCGGGCGCCGGTCGTGGACAAGACGCGGATGGCACAAATTTTCTTGTTGGGTTCGTTGGCGGCAATTCTGGCCGGAGCCTGTGTGGCCCCGGTTGTGATCGCTGTTCTGGTCTATGCTACGGCGATGTACAGCGAAGGACATGTAACCGCTTTATTGCTGCCATTACTGTTGGGGATCGGCATGGCGTTGCCTTGGCCTTTTGCCGGGGCCGGCATGGCGGTGATTCCCAAACCCGGCCGGTGGATGGTGCGGGTAAAATATGGGTTTGGAGTCGTAATTCTGCTGGCTGCCGGTTATTACGGCTGGCAGGGATATCATCTGTTGCAGGGAAAGAACGATGAGCTGAACAAAATCAATCAGCAATTGGAACTGTCGCTGCAGACTGGACGTCCGGTCTTGGTCGACTTCTGGGCCGACTGGTGTAAAAATTGTCTCTACATGGACCGGACTACTTTCGCCGACGGCGATGTGATTCGCGCCCTCAGCGGTTATACGGTAGTGAAGTTCCGGGCCGAGAATCTTAATGACCCGGACTTGAACAACGTGATGGATCGCCTGAAACTTCAGGGACTTCCTGCCTTTGTCGTGTTTTCTCCCAAACGATAGGTGACCAGTAGAAGTCCATGGAATGAAAAAAAGGACGGCCGCCGGTGTCTCTGTGGGTATGGGAGAGAGCGCACCGGCGACCGTGGGTATGGGAAAATCTTACCGCTGAACAATAACCGCCATACCGATTCCTGAAAATCCAGGAAAGGACGGCCGCCGGTGTCTTCTGTGGGTATGGGAGAGAGAGGCACCGGCGACCGTTGGGTATGGGGAAATTTTACGTCTAGGGAGGCCCTTTAATGCCTTTGGCTTCCATGCGGGCACGCATCATACGTCCCATTTCCGACATTTGAGCCCGACTGGCGGCACTGCTGTTTTCAAACATGCCGGACGGTCCGCCCGGAGGTCCCCCGCGTCCGCCGCCGCCGCCCGGAGGTCCCATTTGACCACTTTTCCGGCGGGCTTCCATTTCGGCAATCCGGCGATCAAGCTCGGCAATCTGCTCTGCTTTGCTCAGGGCAAAAAACTTTTTCATGTCTTCTTTTCTTTTCTTTTCCATGATGGGACGCATATTCTGCATCATGGTCCGGCGTTCCTGATCGCTGAGTTTAACACTGAACAACTGACGTGGATTGCTGCCGCTTTTCGAGCGCATTTTGTCCAGATAGCTTTCTTTTTCCGCGACCGGAAGATCATAAAACTTTTTGGACGCGACAAATTTGACCGCTTCCTCATTGGTCAGCTTGGCCGGATCGGGCGCATGGGCGGGAAAGCAGAAATGAATAATCAACCAGATCAGCAGGGCCAACAGCAATAACAGCAGAACGACGATGGCAACCACTTTTTTCCGGCTATCTTTCTTCTTGCCCGGCAAATCTCCGACTTTAAAGGAGTTGGTCATTTGTCAAAATCTCCTACATGCCAGTCGCCGTACAAGTAATTTTTCGTATGCGCTTTTTTGCCGACTTTAATATCTTTGGAACTGCTGGAATCGACATACTGCGTGGAGGTCGTGGTCCCCTTGGCGCCATGGAAACATTCGGCATCGAACATCACTACCATTTGAGCCGAAGACATCTTATGACCCGGCGGTCCGAACGAAGCTTTCAGCGGCCGGCCTTCCAGCATAGAAAAGTATTCGTAACTGGTGCCGTACAACTTGTCCGTGCTGGGCGTACCGTCGGCATTGTACGCCGCGACCTCGTGAATGTAGAACGGATCGCTGCTGGTATAGTCGTCGCCGTATGATTTTTCCGGCAGGTTATCTTCCGGACATTGATACATTTTGCGGGAATTTCCACTTTCATCCTGAAGCGACTCGTAAATCGGACGGATCGCTGCATCGGACGCGTACGAAGGCAGTTCCGCCGCATACGGGAAAAGGTCTTTGCTATTGGTCATATAGCTGGCAAAAGCAACCCCGATCTGTTTCAAATTGGACTTACAGGCAATATCTTTAGCCCGTCGCCGCGCTTGATTGAAAGCGGGGAATAACAGTCCTGCGAGAATGGCGATGATCGAAATGACCACCAGCAATTCGATGAGGGTGAAATTCCGTCCTCGATGATTTGATATTTTCATGTCGTACTCCATTGTTTTACATGGGCGGCGGCGGATTACGGCGATTGTCATTCGGCTGATGGTCGGCTTCCGGGCGATGCGGCGGCCCCGAGAAAGGACGTCCTTCTCGAACTAAACATTCCATAATCTGTTTGCGCACTAAAACCAGTTCACTCTGTTGTTGTGTTGTTAACAGCGGATTGACTTTATCGAACAATTCGTTGAATACTTTCTGCACGTCCGGCGTACCCTTGCGGCGCAACTGGTCAAGCTGTTCGAACCAGCAGTCAACTGCCGGTTCGATCTGCTTTTCCTGGTCCGACGTCAATTGAATCCGTTCAAAAAGCCGTGCCGCCATCATTTTTTTGATTTCTTTCGGCGCCGGCGGCGCCTGCATATGCGGCGGTCCTTCCCGGGGCGGCGTCATCGTCATCCGGCCCAGAATAAACCCGGCGGTAAGACCGGAAACAAACAATACGATCGCCAGTGTAATAATCAATCGGCTGCTTTGTCTCACCACTTCCGTTCCTTCTTATAATTTTGCCACGGCAGTTACCACCGTGTCAAAACAGTCATAACTGCTGCCGGTCGTCTGCCAGGTCGAACTGCTGTTACTGACCGGACTCGGCGCAAACAGATAAATTGCCACACAGAGCGATGCGGTCGCGACGGATGCCGCCGTCATTTTCCACATCATGCGGAAGGCCGTGTTGATCGGCTCCGCACTGACTTCGACCGTTCTGGCCGCCAGCCGGCGGACATTGCCCATGATTTCTTCCTGCCAATGCGGCGTAACGCCGGGGACTTCCGCCGTCATGAAGGCGGCCGCCAAGCGCTTTTCCATCCTGGCAATCTGATCTTTCTTCATGATAGCGGTTCTCCTAAATTCTGCAGCAACTGCCGCATTTTATGTCTGGCCCGCATGGCCCGGACCTTCGTTTTTACCAAACTCCAGCCCAAGGCAACAGCCACTTCTTTCAACTGACGGTTTTCAAAATAGATCGCTTCCACTAAAGCCCGATCATCCGGTCCCAATTGCCGGAGCACCCACGCCAGAAGTCTCGCGGTATCCTGACGTTGCATCTCACAATCCGCTTCATCGGCTTCCTGACTGCCGGCCAAGTTTTCCAGCCACTGACGCTGGTCCATTTCCGGCGGCGCCTCGACACTGACGGCCTGGCGACGCATTTCTTCGCGCCAGTAATCACAACAAACCCGGATGGCAATCCGTGCCACCCAATTCCCGAAAGGAACCGTTCCGGAGTAATTGCCCAGCGATTGATACGCTCTGACGAATACTTCATGGGCGATCGGCTGAACTTTTTCCGCCGGGAGCCGCCGAGCTGTAATCGCCAACACCGCATCTTGATATTTGGCGATCAATTCAGCATAACGATCAACATCGCCCTGCAATACCGCCGCGGCTATTGTCGCGTCTTCATGTTTGTACATGTACCGTCACATTTTCTCCGGATTGCTACTTCCACTTGTTATAGTGCCGGTCAGACCTTACAGAGTTACAAAAAATTTATAGAAATTTGTTTTTTTTTGATCTTTTATTGTAGTTTTATATATTATAAATTAGTTGGAATAAACAGCGGTTCCTTACGGACCTCCGGTTCCGGGACGATGGCTTGCGGCAACGTAATGGCGCCGCGGGCATAGTCGAAAAACGGTTGGGCCGCCGGCTTGGCACCCGCGGGACCGGAACTGGAAAGCGTACTCAGCGCGCGGAATTGCGGCAACGCTTCATAGCGATTCCGTTCCTGGAACAGGGCCGGGCAAAAAGCGGCGATAAAGTTGATTGCCGGAGGGGTGATGCGGAGGTCGGCATCGGATTCCAGCAGGGAATAAGCCTTATCGGATAGTCCGCGCTGGATCAGCGCTTCGGTCCGAATCATGGCGACCAGCGTTTTCCACGTGTTGATTTCGCCGGGCGAATCCATTTGCGGAATAAGACGATCCAGGCGGCTGACGGCCAGCATGGCCAATTCCGGGCGACCGGCCAGATTGGCGCAAGTGCCATAGCCAAGCCAGAAGAACGGACGAGTATCCTGACGGGCGGCGGCAGCGGCTTGAAAGATCTCTCCTGCCCAGCTCAACGGCAGGTGATGACGATAAATTTCCACCCAGGCGTTGCCATAATAGAAGGGCAGGGGATTCTGCTGCAACGCCTGCTGGAAACGGCGATGCGCCTCCGCTTCCTGTCCGTTGCGGTAAATCGCGATCAGCGTGGGCATGATGGACTGGTACTGGAGATAATAAGACGGCTGTTTGAGGTCCTGGCAACCGTACCGGACGAAATAAAACAGGGCATTGCGGGAGTCGAGTTGTTCCGCGCGGTCTGCTCGGTCCGGGTGGACCCCGAGGTTATCGGCAATGCGATAAAGGACCATGGCCTTGAGAACATAGTCGGGGTTGTCTTTGCCGAGTTCGGCATAGAGTTCGGCCAGCCCCAGACAGGCGGGGGCGTAATCTTTGCCGATGGCGGTCAGATAGAGTTGCAGTGCCTGATCGCGGGTGGCGGGATCACGCCGTTTCAAGTCGGCCAGCTGAGTCAGGGCCGGCGGATAGTCGCCGGCGCGTTCGAACCAATCGGCAGCGGCGGACAAATCGGGCTGCGTAGCCAAGCCATCTCGCGCCATTACCGCTAATTGCGTCAGGGCCGGAGGATAATTCCGAGCGGCGGCTTCCCGATACCAATTGCGGGCGGCAGTATAATTACCCTCGGTTCGGTAACAGTCGCCCAGCAGCGTCTGCGCTTCGGGAATGCCGTTGAGAGCGCTGCTCAACAGTAGTTTCTTGGCTTGCTGCCGGTCGGCTTTTACGCCCCAGCCGCGGAGAAAGATCAAGCCCAATTGAGTTTCGGCCGGAGTAAAGTTTCGGCGGGCCGCGGTTTCGAACATGACGCGGGCCGCGGCATAATCGCGGGAAACCCCGCGACCATATAAATAAGCGTTCCCCAGGTCGTAAAGCGATTGCGGATTACCGCGGTCGGCCTGCTGACGCAAACCGGGCAGGGCTTCGGCATAGAGCTTGTCCGCCAGTTGATGATCGGCGGCGGGCAGTCCGGCTTCGACGAGCGTTCCGTACAGATAGAGTCCGTCCGGATCGTGCCGGTCGGCGGCCGAGCGCGCCCATTTGGCCGCCAATTGACGATCGACGTTGAAGCCATAACCGTTGAGATAGGCATCGGCGAGTACGGCTTGATGAAAAGGATCGCCGCCGAGGGCGCGTTCAACCAGTTCCTCCCGGGCGCTGCGGCAACCTGCGATTGCCAGTAACAGCAGCAGCGGGACCAGCCATTTCCGAAAAACCTCTTTTTTCATAGTTTATCAGTTCCGTCCGTAAACTTGCGGAATTTTGTGCTTATTCGGTATCAACCCCGGACTTGGCGGGAGCCGCCGCGGGGACGGCGGGCATTGCAGTCGCAGGCCCCTTCGGCGTTGGGGCAAAGAAACGGGAATTCTGCGGCAACCGTTGCGCCGAGACATACATATTGCCAATCTTGAAAATGTCTTTGCGTTTGAAGAAAGCCGAGGTGAAAAGGTCCAGATAGAATTTCTTCTTCTGGTCGAAAAATTGACCGATCCGGACGGGCTGGTTTTCCGCCACGGTCATTTTGGCGATCAAGCGGAGCAATTTAACATGACGGCCCTTGTTCGGACCGTCCAGATAACGGATTTCCGGATAAAGTTCAAGTTCGATGCGGCCATCGGAACGATAGACCGGGCGGACTTGTAACGAGGTGCTGACCCTTGGCAAAATACTTTTTTCAGCGGCTACCGTTGTTTCGGTAACCGGCGTCGGCGGGCGAACGGATGCCATTCGCCGGGCTTGTTCGATGCCGGCTTGATCGAGTGTCATTTCCGCTACCCAGATGATGGCCGGCAGGCCGCTGCGGGTGACGACGAACTGCGCTGCCGCCTGATTGGACTTCGGTCCCTCCTGGGGGTTTTGAAATAACGGCGCGACCAGCGGCGGCTTGGATTGCGATAGCGAAGTGACGGGAGTTACTACCTGTTCCTGCGTGGCAAAGGAAACTTTGATATTGGCGGCGGTCCGGTCGGAATCGCGCATAAAATCACTGATGCGGCTGACGACTCCGGGGCTGTCGTAAACGAGCACGGAATTGCGTGCTTCTTCGTCGACCAGCAACCCGCCGGGACTGAGCCAGGGACGACAGGTTTTATTGACGGTATCGTAATCCAGTACGCCGAGCGGGATCAATTTGTAGATTTTTTCCTTTTCCGGTTCGTACTTAATCACGACGGTACGCGGTTTGGCGGGAACGGCGGGTACCGCAGTCGTTCCGTCGGCCAGCGCGCCGCCGAATGGCAGCAGCGATATCAACAACAAAGATAACGTTCTTTTCACAATCTTCCTCGATGTTCATGCGTGATGGTAAAATTACACGCATTCGGTCGAGATTGCAAAGCCTCGAACCCGGCTTATATTTGGTAAAATAGAATTTTTATGATGGCAAGGATAAGGGGAGGCACGACGATGGGTGCGGAAATCTATTATTTTACCGGCACTGGCAACAGTCTGGCATTGGCTCGCCGGCTGGCGACAACATTGGGGGAGGCGGCGTTGGTTCCGATCCGGGAAACCGGCGACGTCACCGACGTTTCGCCGGTCAAGTGGGACGCGGAAATTACCGGGATTGTGACGCCGGTCTATTGTTTCGGACTGCCGCCGCCGGTGGCGCGGCTGCTGCATCGGGTTGCCGTTTCCCGCAGCCAATATGTGTTTGTGGTGTCGAACTGCGCCGGCAATCCCGGTTTTGTCTTGCGCCAGGCCGGGGAATTGCTGGACGACCGGGGCATCAAACTGAACGCCGCGTTGAATGTTTTTATGCCGACCAACTATCTGCCGTTCGGCGGCGCCTGGTCGGAAGAACGGCAGCAACAGTTTTTCGCCCGTGCCGACCGGCAACTCGACGAATTTGCCGAAGCCGTTAAAGCACGGCGCGACGTGCCGGCCCGCTTGCCGAAATTTCCGCCGGTATTTCTGGCCCGATGGATTTATCGCTTGTTCGCTCCGAAATTCCATCGCGCCGGCAAACGTTTCCAGTCTTCGGATGCCTGTACCGGTTGCGGACTCTGCACCAGAATTTGTCCGGTCGGGAATATTACCATGAGCGAGGGCCGTCCGGTGTGGGGCGGCCGTTGCGAACAGTGCATGGCCTGTATTCAGTGGTGTCCCAGCGACGCGATCCGCATGAAAGGCGTCGATCCTCAGAAGAAGCACTATCACCACCCGGCCATCAAAGCCGACGACCTGTGTCGATAGCGATCAGTCTTCGATGGCCAGAATCAATTCGAAGTGATTGGTGTCGAGACCGGGCGGCGGAGTCGGAACGGTCTTCAGGTTGGCCAGCATCTTCTGCACCGACCGGTCCATGGCCGGAACGCCGCTCGGCGTGACGATGCCTGACGACATGACAAAACCATTCGGCGCAATCTGCAGGAAAATCGTTACCTGCGGACTGCGGTTGTTCAAATCATATTTGCTGGGCTGATCCCACCGGGGACGAATATAGGCACCCAGCTTGCTGCCGTAGGTGACCGTAATCGGACCGATGCCGTTGCCCAGCGGGCCCGGCGGTCCTTTCTGTCCGCCGTAGAGATTGCCGTTTTTCTTGCCGCCGGTAATCCCGTCGGCTACCCCGCCTTCTTTGACGCCGCCGGGCTGGCCGACCTGCATGGCCTGATGCAAAGCCTTATCCAGCGCCGCCGTGTTGAGATGAGGCGTACTGGCGGCGGTATTCTTCGTTTTCTTCGAACGTTTTATCGTTTTCTTGGAAACGGTGATTTCCGTGGCGCTCAGCGCTTTGGGGCGCGGTTTGGGCTTGACGGCCGGACGCAAGGTGGGTTGCGGCGGCGTCGGCCGGGGTGGATTCGGGGTGGGCGGAGTAGGCGTAGGCGGCTCCGGCGACGGCGGTTCGGGGGTCGGGGGTTCCGGTTTTTTCGGTTGTTTCGGGGAGGGCGGCGGCGGTTCGCCGAGGATGGGCGGCGGCGGGGTGCCGTCCTGATTTCTGGCCAGCGGATTGGCGCCGCCGCCGGAATCTTTGTCCCCCAGCAGACCGTCGATATTGAGCGTAATGACCTGTTCTTTTGGTTTCAGCCAGTTGCTGATCAGATCCCAGAGCAGAGGAATGCTCAACGACAGAAAATGGACAATCACCACCGCCACGATGATCTTCATCACCCGCCGGCGTTTAACGGATTCCTCATCCGGAATAAACGTTGGGAGATTATCGGCCATGCGACTCCGCCTGGGTTACCAGCGAAACATTGGCGAAACCCGACTGTTTGATGACTTTCAGCACTTCAATGACTTCGGTGTACGATCTGGCGCCATCGGCCCGGAGCAGAATATTGAGATCGGGGTCCTGCGCTCGGAGACGGCTCAAATCCTGGCGCAGTTCTTCGCGGCTGACGATCATATTGTTGATGACGATCTGGCCGCGGTTGTTGACGTTCACATACTGCGTTTTCTTATCGGGAAGCGGCTGTTCGTTCATCGACGGGGGCGACACGTTGGTGCCGTATTCGAGAACCGGCATAATCATGAACATGACGATCAACAGGAACGTCATGAGGTCGATTAACGGCATCATGTTGATTTCAGCCTTGGCGTCCAACTGGGAGCGCCGATGCGATCTTCTAGGCATAGCAGGTTATCTCCGGCGTACTATTCAAGTTGTTCGAGGCGGACGCGGGCGAGGAATTCTTCCACGAAGTTGTCCATCATCACGGTGATTTTGCGGATGGTGATGGCCAGCAGGTTGTACCCGACGATCGACGGCACGGCGACCGCCATCCCGCCGATGGTGGTGACCAACGCCCCGGAAATCCCCGGCGCCAGCGAGGAGATGCTGGCGTTCCCGGCCATGGCGACGCCGCAGAACGCGATCATCACGCCCCAGACCGTCCCGAACAACCCGAGCATCGGGCTGACACTGACGGCGGTGGCGAGTACGCCCATGTTATTTTCCAGTTTGAAAATCTGGGAAGAAACTTCACGTTCCATCACGGCGCGAAGCGCTTCCATCTGCGCTTCGGAAATCTGAATTTTCGGCAGTTGACGGATGGAACTGACGGTAATCAGATGTTCGGGGTCGACCCGGTAGTATTCGATCAGTTTTTCGGCGCCGGCCTCATAGACTTTGGCGATCGGGCCGGAACAGTTGTCGGCATCGCGGATATAGGAAACCACCGGTTTGCCGCTGCGGAAGAGGTTGATGAAGTGTTCCGCCGCCTTGCGGCGTTCCCGGAGCGAGTACCCCTTTTCCAACATAATGGTCCATGCCGCGATGGAGCCGAGGAACAGCAGCAGGACGATCATTTTGCCCATGATATCGGCATGCTCGAAAGCATAAAAAATCGTCCCCTGGCTTAAACAAGCCGAAAGCATATAACTCATCAGATTTACTCCGAATTTTTGATTGAATCAACTTTATTTGTCAGCCACTACAAGATATATTCAAATATGTTTTTTGCAATGGTCGAAAGTTAAAGAAAAATTGAGGTTTAGCGAGATGGAAAAAGTGTTTCCGGTCATGGGTTTCGATATCGGCGGAACGAAAGTTGCGATTTGCGTGGGCATGAGCGACGGGCGGATTCTGGCGTCGGGGCGCGTCAACAACAAGGAACGTACTCCGGCGGAGGTGTTGCCGGAACTGGTGACCACGGGTGAAAAGCTGCTCCAGGAAGCCGGACTGACCAAGAAAGACATCGTGGCGCTGGGCATCGGTTCGCCCGCTCCGCATGACATTCCCCGCGGCCTGATTACTTCGCCGACCAACATGAAGTCGTGGGTGAACGTGCCGATCCGGGACTTCCTGGCGGAAAAATTTGCAACCGAAGCGTATATGGAAAACGATGCCAATGCCGGGGCGTTGGCCGAATGGTTCTTCGGCGCCGGCAAGAAATGCCGCAACATGCTCTATCTGACCATGAGCACCGGAATCGGCGGCGGGATCATTACCAACGGTCACCTGGTTCAGGGTCACGATTATTACGCCGGCGAATGCGGCCATTTTGTCCTCGACCTCAACGGTCCGCTCTGCAACTGCGGGATGCGCGGCTGTTATGAAGCGTACTGCGGCGGCCGGGCGCTGGCCAACCGGATGCAGAGGGAACTGGCCGGGCATCTCGACAACCCGATTGTCAAACACGCCAAAGGCAAGCTCGAAGATGTGGATACCGTGGGCTTGGTGGAAGCGGTTAAAATGGGCGACGCCTATGCGGTGAAGTTGTGGGACGAAATGTGTCTGCGCAACTCTCAGGCGATCGGGTCGTTCATCAATATTTTCAATCCCGACATGATTGTGCTCGGGACGATTGCCTGGGCCGCCGGCGACCTGTTTATGAAGCCGGTATTGGAACGGCTGCCGCAATTCTGCTGGGAAACCCCGCGGAAAGGCTGTAAAGTCATGCCCAGTATTCTGAAAAAGCAGATCGGCGAATATGCCGGGCTTAGTGTGGCGCTCAATGCGCTGTTCGAACAGGGACGGTTCCAACCCTGGCAGGCGTAAAGACGGTCAAAAAATCATCCGGGGAGGTGCGCGCATGACGCCATGGGATAAAGCGGAATTCCGCCCCGGAATGATTCCGGCCCAGCCCGGAGTTTATGTTTATCGCGACCGTTTCGGCAACGTGATTTATGTGGGGAAAGCGGTGAATTTGCGCCGGCGGATGTCGCAGTATTTTCAGGCGTCGCGCCGGACGCTGGCCGATCCCAAAACGCGGTCGCTGCTGAACTCGATCGCCACGTTCGAATACTACGAGGTCCGCAATGAAGAAGAAGCGCTGATCCTCGAAACCCGGTTGATCAAAGAATATGCGCCGCGCTATAATGTGCTGATGCGCGACGATAAACGCTTCTTTTTGCTCAAAATTAATCCGCAGGAAGCTTTTCCCCGGTTACGGCTGACGCGGTTGCGCAAGGATGACGGCGCCGACTATTACGGTCCGTTCCCCCGGGCGACGGCGCTGCGGGAAGCGGTGGATTATCTCAATCGGCGCTTCGGCCTGCGGGTCTGCCATTCCGACCTGCCGGACGCCACCGACTATCAGCATTGTCAGGCCGGGATCATCCGCGACTGTTCGGCGCCCTGTATCGGCAAGGAGACGGCGGACGGTTATCGACAACGGGTCGAGGCGGTGAAAAAAGTTTTTTCCGGCGAGTTGGAGCCGTTGCTGGACGAGTTGAAAGAGCGGATGAGCCGGGCGGCTACCGCCATGCGTTTCGAAGTGGCGGCGCAGTGGCGGGACGTGATTGCCACACTGGAGGAAGCGTTCGGTCATCGCGGACGGACGTTCCGGTTTGCGGCCTTGCCGGCGACGGCCGGCGAAGATGCGGTCAAGGATTTGCAGGAAGCGCTGAAAATCGCC